>TARA_R100000697_G_scaffold50987_2_pt1 | contig 24333 bp, 27 predicted proteins | sample TARA_R100000697 | Tara Oceans TARA_R100000697 (sample SAMEA2622788) | marine metagenome | biome: marine biome (ENVO:00000447); feature: surface water layer (ENVO:00002042); material: "saline water (ENVO:00002010), including plankton (ENVO:xxxxxxxx)" | depth 5 m
CGAGTTAGAGCATCAAGTCTCCAAGATCTGTTACGAGCAGGAGACCTTTGGTTTTCCTTTCGATGTTCCTAAAGCACTAGAGTTGTACAAGTTACTGTACAATAGAAAGAATGAACTCCATAAAGAACTGCTCAAGGCATTTGGTTCTTGGGTTGTGGATGAAGGAGAACGAAAGAAAGGACTCTACCATAAGATCAAGATCGTAGAGTTCAATCCTCAGTCTCGTCATCACATCTCCAAGAGACTCAAGGATATACATGGTTGGAAACCTACGGAGTTTACTCCGAGTGGTGAACCCAAGGTAGACGAGAAGATCTTGGATGGACTCAAGTATCCAGAAGCAAAACTGATGAGTGAGTACTTGATGATCTCCAAGAGAATAGGACAACTCTCAGAAGGTAATGAAGCATGGTTAAAACTAGAGAAGAACGGGAGACTCCATGGGTCAGTTAACTGCATGGGGTCAGTCACAAGTCGTTGCTCTCATACGCATCCGAACCTCGCTCAAGTTCCGAGCACTAAAGCACCCTTTGGGAAGCAGTGTCGAGAACTTTTTACGACAGATCCAGGATTTTCCCTTCTGGGTGTTGATGTCTCTGGTCTTGAACTGCGGTGCTTGGCTCACTATATGGCTCGTTATGACGATGGTGCATACGGCAAGATCCTACTTGAGGGTGATATTCATACTGCCAATCAAGAAGCTGCTGGACTTGCTACAAGGGACCAAGCGAAGACTTACATATACGGCTTCTTGTATGGTGCAGGAGACCAGAAGATCGGTCAGATCATTGGTAAAGGGGCATCGCACGGAAAAGCCCTGAAGGAAAAGTTCCTCAGGAAGATTCCTGCGTTACGTAAGTTACGTGAGCAAGTCCAAAATAAAGCAAACGATCATGGATTTGTACGTGGCTTAGATGGTAGACGAGTACCTGTTAGATCCGCACACGCATCACTCAATACATTATTACAGAGTGCAGGTGCAATTATCTGTAAGCGGTGGGTTGTCATGCTACACGATATGTTGGAAGCAGAAGGATACTCGTATGGTCGAGACTATGCACAGGTAGCCTTTGTGCATGATGAAGTTCAACTCATGGTAAAGGACGAGCATGTCGATAATATCGGACGAATCGCAGTGGAAGCAATTAAGTTTTCTGGAGAGTATTACGGATTCAGAATCCCTCTTACAGGAGAGTACAGATTTGGAAGAAATTGGGCAGACACCCACTAGTCCTCATTACATAGGACAAGCAGGAGAACATCTCGTATGTTACCTGTTTCACATGTGGCACTACAATATACTTCAACCCTTAAATCCTAAGTCTAGTTATGATCTTGTAGTCGAGAGAGATGGTAACTTTAAAACCATACAAGTTAAAACTACACAGAATGGACGAAAGGTTTCTCTGAAGAAAAGTATGATCTCATACCAAGGTGTTCGTAAGTTTGGAGTTTATAAAGAAGGAGACTACGACTACCTTTGTGCATGTAAGTTTCCGTATGTATATGTTGTTCCTTTTAGTAAGATAGAGGCAACAACTGGATTCTCATTTAGCTTGTATCCACAATACAAGTATGACCTCAACGATCCTAAAACCTACGAGTATAGACCAACGATATGACAACTAGACTCCTCATAGATGCAGACATTGCAATATACAAAGCAACCACTGCTAACGAAGTATCGATCAATTGGGAAGGTGATCTCTGGACTCTCCATTGTGACTTAGCGAAAGTCAAGTGTGACATCGATGACTTCGTTGAGAACATTAAAGAACAGACTAAAGCTGATGAGGTAACCATGTGTATCTCACATCAGAACAACTTTAGAAAGATGCTCAACCCTTCATACAAAGCAAATCGAAAGGCTACTCGTAAGCCTATATGTTTTGTCCCTGCTAAAAAATACGTAATGGAAAATTATCATTACGAGATACAACCTTGGCTTGAAGCAGATGATGTCATAGGTATCCTTGCAACTTACGACAACGGAGAGGAACGTATTGTTGTTAGTGAAGATAAAGATCTCTTAACGATTCCTGGTATGCACTGGGATATCAAGAACCAAACTTTATGGGAACAAGACACACATACTGCTAACTACCTCTTCTACAAACAAGCCTTAACTGGTGACTCGGTAGATAACTATCAAGGGTGTCCAGGTATCGGCCCAAAGAAAGCAGATAAGATCTTGAATGAGTGTGAAGACTTTGGGTTTGAACCAAAGCATGTCTGGAAAGCTATTGTCACGGCTTATGAAAACGCAGGATTGAATGAAGACGATGCGTTACTTCAAGCACGTATGGCTAGAATCTTAAGGCATGGTGAATATGTTATGAGTGAACCTCTCTATTGGAGTCCTGAGAATGATCAATAATGAATTTGAGAATCCTAAACATTACACCGATGGGTTTGGTATTCAACCCTTGGATTATATAATCGAAAACGAAATGGATTTCCTAGAAGGGAACATAATTAAATACGTATCTAGGTACCCACATAAGGGTGGTCTTAATGATCTGTACAAAGCACAGGTTTATCTTAATCGTTTAATTGTAAGGGAGCAAGCAAATGAGTAGTCTACCTACACAATATCAAGAGTACATTCATCTTTCACGTTACTCTAGGTGGGACTATGAAAAAGGTAGAAGAGAAACCTGGGGTGAAACTGTAGCACGATACTTTGATTTCTTTATTCAACATCTAAAGTCTAGTAATGGATACACATTACAAGGAGATGAAGTAAAGGAACTAGAAGATGCAGTGTTTGCACTTGAGGTCATGCCTAGTATGCGTTGCTTGATGACTGCTGGTCCTGCTTTAGAGAAAGAGAATATCGCAGGATACAACTGTAGTTACTTACCCATCGATTCACCGAGGGCATTCGATGAACTCCTCTATGTCCTCATGAATGGTACTGGAGTTGGTTACTCAGTAGAGGAAAAGTACACCTCTCAGTTACCTTTTGTACCTAGTGAACTACATCCTACTGATACCTGCATCGATGTACGTGATAGCAAACTAGGATGGGCTAAGGCATTTAGAGAACTGATTAGTCTTCTATATGCAGGACTAATTCCTACTTGGGATTTAACTAAAGTACGTAAGGCAGGAGCAGTACTCAAAACCTTTGGAGGGAGAGCAAGTGGACCTGATCCCCTTAACCAACTATTTCTTTTCACTTGTAAACTATTTGAAAATGCAAAAGGACGAAGACTCAGACCCATCGAATGTCACGACATTGTTACAAAAACAGCAGAAGTCGTGGTGGTTGGTGGTGTTCGTAGGTCTGCTCTTATCTCTCTCAGTGATCTTGGGGATGAGCAGATGCGACACGCAAAGTCAGGAAGATGGTGGGAAGAACACCCACATAGGGCACTCGCAAATAACAGTGCCAATTATCACTCCAAACCTGACACGGGAACCTTCCTTAGAGAATGGGCTTCCCTATACGAGAGCAGAAGTGGAGAGCGTGGAATTTATTCATCGTTTAACGCAAGAAAACAAGTCGAGCGATTCAATGACAGAAGTCCTAGAGATGACTTCGGGACGAATCCGTGTTCTGAAATAATCCTAAGACCTAGAGAGTTCTGTAACTTATCCGAGGTAGTCATACGTGCTTCAGATAAGAAGAAGGATATCTTAAGGAAAGTTAAGTTAGCCACTATCTTAGGTACATGGCAAAGCACCTTAACTAACTTTAAGTACCTACCCAAAACTTGGAAGTCTAATTGTGAAGAGGAGAGGTTACTCGGTGTATCCTTAACAGGAATCATGGATAACAAGATTACTGCTTTTCCTGGACCAAACTTCTTAGAAGAGATGAGAGATGTAGCAAGAAAGACGAATGAAGAATGGGCTGAGAAACTTAAGATTTATCCGAGTGCTGCGATCACTTGCATCAAACCTTCGGGTACGGTTTCACAACTTTGTGATTCTGCTAGTGGCATTCACACTCGTCATAGTGATTACTATATACGCACTGTCAGAGGTGACAATAAAGACCCGATCACACAACTCATGAAAGATCAAGGTGTTCCTAATGAACCTGATGTGATGAAACCAGATCAGACTACAGTGTTTTCATTTCCTATCAAGTCTCCTGAATCTAGTATCAAGAGAAACAATTGGGATGCCTTTGAACAGTTAGATCAATGGTTGATCTATCAGGAACATTGGTGTGAACATAAACCCTCCGTAACGATCTCAGTCAAAGAAGACGAGTGGACTGCGGTAGGAGCATGGGTTCATGACAACTTCGATAGCATTAGTGGTATTTCTTTCTTACCTCACTCAGATCATGTATACCAACAGGCACCATATCAAGAGTGTACTAAAGAAGAGTACCAAGAGTTACTCAATAAAATGCCTGAGATTAATTGGTCTAAGTTATCTGAATATGAAAAAGAGGACTACACTACGTCCTCTCAGGAACTCGCTTGCACGGCTAATTCGTGTGAAATCATATGAAATGGACATAATGGGATAAAATGGCTTTTACACTCGGAGAAACAATCTCAAAAGAACTAGTAGAAAAGTTAAAACAAAAGTACCCCAATCAACTACCGAGCACTGTAGTAGAGAAAGAACAGTTGGCTTATACTTTAGGTCAACAATCGGTAGTCAACTACATAGAGGATTTATATAACAACCATGTGTCTAGCAGGAGCACCTGATCCTCCTAAGATGCCTGAGATTCCTCTTCCTCCTCCTATGCCTAGTCCAATGTATAAAGAACCAGATCTTCCTGAGTTAGCATTGGAACCAGAGGCACGAGAGAAGACTCCTAAAGAGTCTATGAAAAAGAGAAGGAAGGGATTTTCTCAGTTTAGAGTTAGGAACCCAGGATTAGTAATTAAAAATAAAAGATAAAATATGTTTAGTGATGTATCCGTACACCCTATTGATTCACATGAGGTGTACAGAGAGGTTATGGAAGCAGCAAGTGCGGATGGTCACGGACCTTATATGCCAACTCATTACGTTGAGAAAGGTGGTGAGATCATAGGTGCTTTTAGCACACAAAGTCCAACAGTATTCTGGTGGATGAACCAAAGTAAAGCAACGAGGAAAGACTCATTATTAGCATTCCAATCATTAGATACTTTGATGAATAACTTACAACTATCGGAATACATAATCCCATGTGAACCAGAGTCTCCTTATTTTAAATTAATGTGCTCCAGATTACCCGATGTTCACAAGGGTACCTTGGGAGGTGACTGGAGGCTATTTAGAAGGAAATTATAATATGGGTGGTTCCACAAGAACAGGAACAAAGTTACCATCAATGCAAGATTTAAAAGATGCAACAAATATTGATGAACAGATTGATGCTGCGAGAGAAACTGGAGCTAGAGCGTTAGAAGAGTTACCCGCTGGTATTTCACACAACCTTGCTCAACCTGGAAACTACTTATTTGAAAGGTTTCACGGAAGTATGAACAAAGGTGGTGATGATGATGATAACTCAGTAACCCAGAGAGATACTTCAGCCTTTGCTCAGAGTAAAAGACCGAGGAAAAAGAGGAAGGGCTTACTAGCACTTCAAACTCCCTCTGCTAAAGCATCTAGGTTTAGAGCAGGTAAACGTAAGTTCCGTGTAAGACCTACTGGTAAAACTGGAGTTAACGTAGCAGGAAGCAATAAATCATCCGTTGGTACAAATTAATGTATGGATAAAGTAGAAGTTAAAGAAGACCAAGATATACCTACAGGTTCTATAAAGAGCAGGTATAACTTAGGTTACGCAGAGAGAAACCCATTTTTAGAACGTGCTAGGGAAGCAGCAGAGATTACTATCCCATCACTTCTACCTCGTGAAGGACATAGTTCTGCTAACTTCTTTCGTCAACCATTTCAGAGTGTAGGTGCTAGAGGAGTCAACAACCTAGCATCTAAGTTACTCTTAGCACTCTTACCTCCTAACTCACCATTTTTTAGGTTAACAATAGATGACTTTGACCTAGAGAACCTAGTGGGACCAAACCAGAGAGGTGCAGTAGAAGAAGGGTTAGCACGTATTGAACGATCTGCTATGGGAGAGATCGAAGCTAAGGCAATACGGGTGCCTGTCTTTGAAGCACTTAAGCACCTCATCGTTACTGGTAATGCTCTCGTGTACATGCCTAAAGATGGTGGTATGCGTGTGTTTCGTTTGGATCGCTACGTGGTCAAACGTGATGCAATGGGAAATGTCTTAGAGATTATTACAGTAGAATCTTTGAGTCCCTTAATGTTACCTGAGGAGGTACGATCCAAAGTTACTACACCCAACGCAGACTACGGACAAAAGAACTACGACCTATACACCTGTGTCAAGAAGACAGAATCAGGATGGGAAGTAAAACAAGAGGTAGAAGGTCAAGAAATAGAAAGTTCTTCAGGCACATACGAGGAGGACAAGAATCCATTTATACCCTTGAGGTTTACGAGGATTGATTCTGAGGACTATGGAAGAGGGTTTGTTGAGGAATACATAGGTGACCTAAAGAGTTTAGAAGCATTGACTAGATCCATTGTAGAAGGATCAGCAAGTGCTGCTAAGGTGCTCTTTATGGTTAGACCTAATGGTACCACAAAACTCAGATCACTAGCAGAGTCTCCTAATGGAGCTATTGTACAAGGTGCTGCTGAAGATGTATCAGTACTTCAAGTCAATAAATTCAATGACTTTCGTGTAGCACAAGATGTAGCGAGGCAAATCCAAGAACGTCTATCATTTGCATTTTTACTCAACTCCGCAGTACAGAGACAAGCAGAGAGGGTAACCGCAGAAGAGATACGATTTGCAGCCCAAGAACTAGAGATGGCATTAGGTGGTGTTTACTCCGTGTTATCTCAAGAGTTCCAAGTTCCCTTGGTCAACCTTTTACTCAATCGTTTAGAACAACAAAAGAAGATGCCTAAGTTTCCTAAAGACTCTCTCAAACCACAGATTGTCACAGGCATCGAAGCGTTAGGTCGAGGACAAGACCTCAACAAACTAGCGACATTCTTACAGTACTTGCAACCTTTGGGACCACAGGTATTGGGACAGGAATTAAATGTCACTGATTATCTTGATCGTCTTGGGGCATCTCTTGGCATTGATACTAATGGACTTATCAAATCCCAAGAACAAAAACAACAAGAGATGATTCAAGCACAACAAGCACAACAAGCTCAAGCACAATCTCAAATGATGGGTAAGATGGCAGAACGTGCCGTTAGTAACCCTGAGATTGTTAAACAAGTAAGCGAAAGTCTTAAACAGAATCAACAACAACAAGGACAATAATGCCACAAGGTAAAGGTACGTATGGGAGTCAGAGAGGAAGACCACCCATGAAAAGACTAAGTGAAACCGATACTAAAGGATCTTTACTTAATAAATTTAAAAACTTTATGTCTCTTAAGAATGTTAATAAACGTGTACAAGAGGCAGCAAAGACTCCATCTAGGGAACAAGTTAAACTTCAAGATTTTACATCTGCATTTGCTAAAGCTAAAAAAGCAGGTAAAAAAACTTTTATGTTTAAAGGTAAGGAGTTTACTACCAAAACTAGAGATGAAGCAGTCAAAGCATTTCAAAGATTAATTGCTAAACATGGATCATCTCCTGAGCAGGTAGAGAAATCAGCTAGAGAGATACGAGTATCTCATGGTATTCCACATCCTAAAAAGAAAAAAAAATAACGTGAACTTACGTGAACGTACTCTCAGGTTATTAGAACTTGAGGAAGAAGAAGAACAAACCGAACAAGAGGAAGAGTAAGAATGGTGGATGCAGTTCAAACTCACGATCCTGTAGAACACGATACTACTATTGAAGATGCAGGGCATGTACAGGAAATGCTTGAAAAAGTAGAAGGTGTTCAATCGTCAAACGATGATAGACCAGAGTGGTTGCCTGAGAAGTTTAGTTCCCCTGAGGAACTAGCTCAGGCTTACCAAAACTTAGAGACAGAGTTTCACACTCGTAACCAAGAGGAACCTCAGGAGTCTTATGAAGAACTTCAGGAAGCACAAGAGTATGAAGAAGGAGATGAGGTAACCTCTGGTAACGTAGATTCATTCTTAGAAAGTTATGGGTTAGACTATCAGAAGTTTGAAGAAGAGTTTAATGAAACTGGTGGACTCTCTGATGCAGCTTACAAGGCATTAGAAGAAGCAGGGATACCATCAGAAATGGTAGACAACTATCTTGAAGGTCAACTAGCAATGGCTGAACAGATAGAGTCAAGTGTGTATGACTCAGTTGGTGGTCAAGAGAACTATCAAGCGATGACAGAGTGGGCATCAGATAATTTAAATGAATACGAAGTAGATGCTTTTAATCACATGATAGAATCTGGAGACAACAACTTAGTCAACTTTGCCGTTCAAGGTTTAGCATCGAGGTTTATGCTAGATAATCAAGATACTGAACCTAACCTAATCTCAGGTAGTGGAGGGCAATCTTTCGGTAGTCGTTATGAGTCCGTACAACAACTAACATCTGCCATGAGCGACCCTCGGTATCAATCAGACCCTGCATACCGAAGGGAAGTAACGGATCGTCTTCAACGATCTAATATAATGTAACATTAAGCAGAATTATCCGTACTCAAGATATTAGACTTTGCCCCTTGCGAGGGAGAACCTAGTACGAACTCTTGTTTACTAGGATGTATGCACATGTGTACATACTTAACCATAAACAAGAAAGGTAATAATGCCTGATTTTCAAGATGCCACTGCGGAATATACTTCTATTCGTAGTGGTTTAAAAAATATTGGAGGTGCTGCTGCTCGTCAAGGTAGTGACTCCAGAGAACTATTTCTAAAATTGTACGCAGGAGAGGTTATGACTGCGTTCCAAACTCGGAACGTAATGATGCCCCTTCATAGGGTACGTACCATCTCTAAGGGTAAAGAAGCCCAGTTTATCATGACTGGTAAATATAGGGATGCTGCTTACCACACACCTGGAGCACGTATTGCCCCTGATGCAAACGCTAGTCACTCAGAGAGACTCGTCACCATTGATGACCTCTTGATTAACGCTCAGTTCATTCCTCGTATCGATGAAGCAATCCAGCACTTCGATATTAGAAATGTCTACACTCAGGAAGCAGGATACGGACTTTCAAAAGTAGCTGATCAGAACATCCTTCGTGTACTCACTAAGGCTGCTCTCACTACTAATGTAGAACGTGCCTCAAAGCTCATCAATAACTATAAGTCATTTGATGAAGAGGACTTCTCTGCAAACATCACTATTGGTCCCGCAAGTGGTAATAGTGCTGCAAAATCGAGAGAACCTAAGTTTATCGCTAAATCCATTATGGATGCGAGGCGAGAACTTGAGAAGATTGGTGCACCTTTAGATGGATTGGTGTGTTTACTTCCTACTGATGTTTACTACGACATCTTTGATAGTACCACTGCTAGTGGAGGTACTGATCTCGCTGTATTTAATAGAGATTTTGGAGGTACAGGTTCTATCGGAAGTATGCAGTTACCTTCTATTGCAGGTATTCCTATTGTTACCACCCCTCACTTTGGATCTTATAACTCCGCAGGTACTTGGAGTAATTCTATCTTTAATGTGAGTAATGGTAACTCCTTAGCCGATTCAGCACCTCTTGCTGCTGATGTAGGTTCTGGAAGGGCTGCTGCTTATAACCTTGGCGGTTCTTATTCTGCAACTACCGCAGGTGGAAGTAACGTAGGTGCCGATGGTGGACTTGACGGAAGCTCTACTGTTAACTTTGGAACCGAAGTTAGTAAGATTCGTGGTTTCGTGTTCTCTAAAGATGCCTGTGCCACAGTTAAACTGATGGACTTGGCTGTTGAATCCGAGTACCAGATTGATCGACAAGGTACTCTAATCGTGTCCAAATATGCGATGGGGCACGATGTACTCCGTCCTGCAATGGCAGTAGCTTTAAAGTCTGCATAAACAGGACTGCATCCATTTAAGGGGGTATCAGAAGTTTAGTGCGTGTTCGGGCCTGCTCTGCCCCCTTTCCTCATTTTAAATACACATGGATAACTTAAAGATTAAAAAAAAGAAAAGTCCTTTACCTACACATTCTTCAATATTTAAAGGTAACTTAGGAAGTGCAACTGTATCTGATGATCCTACTTCTAAGTATAAGAAGAAGAAAAAGAAAAAAAAGAAGAAGGTAAAGAAAAAGATGATGGCAAGTAATACTTATTAAACAATGGCTACACTACAACCCACAACTAAACTAGAAGCAGTTAACGTAATGCTCACGAGTATTGGTGAAGCACCAGTTAACTCATTGATATCAGGCTTAGAAGATGCTGAGTTAGCCGAAACTATCTTAGAGAATGTTAATAAAGAAACTCAGAGTAAGGGTTGGATATTTAATACAGATTTAAAAGTAACTTTACCCCTTAATAGTGATAATCAAATAGTATTACCTAATAACTATTTACGTGTAGACACTAGAACAACTTTACGTTCTAACACTAAAGATATAGTTGAGAGAGGACGTAAGTTATACAATAGAATAGCTAATAGTTATACATTTACAAGTGGTGTACAAGTAGATGCAGTAGTTCTCTTAGACTTTACTGATATACCTGAAGTAGCTAGACGTTACATTACAATACGTTCTGCACGTATATTTCAAGATAGAGTCTTAAGTTCTCCTAATATACATGGGTTTCAAATGCAGGATGAACAACAAGCATTTATAGAACTACAGGACTACCAAGCAGAGACTTCTGACTTTAATATCTTTGATAACTACGACACCTTTGCTCCGTTAGATAGAAACATCTTTAGTGAGCATTATATAACCAATACACTAACCGAAACATCATCGTAATATGCCGTTAGTTTCTGGAGCAATCCCTAACTTGATCAATGGTGTGTCACAACAACCACCATCGTTAAGACTACCTACCCAAGGGGAGATCCAAGAAAATGGTTTATCTTCGGTAGTACGTGGATTAGAGAAGAGACCTGGGACTCAGCATATAAGTGAGATTGATAATAACTTTACCGATAGTACTGCATTTATTCATACGATACAGAGAGATGAAGAAGAAGCATACGTAACAGTATTATCAGATCAGAGTATTAAAGTATTTGATTTAGTAGGTAAGTATGCACCTTATCATGCTACAAACACTACTACTGCTCAAGCAGGTAATGAGATACCAGTATTTAAAAATACTAATAAAGATGCTTTAACTAGTACTGAGACAGGGTACTTAACAGTACCTTCAGATTCTACTGCACAAGAAACCTTTGGTGCTACTACTGTAGCTGACTTTACATTTATTTTAAATAGAAGTAAGACCATTACCAAAGGTACTACTTATTCACATGAGAGACCTTTTGAAGCGTACATTTATGTAAAGAATGGTGACTTTAAATCTAAGTATAGCGTTAAGATTACACAAGGTACTAAAACACATACAGTTACTGTAGAAACACCTGATGGTGTAATTAAAAGTAATACTACTGGAGCAGATGGAGCTACTCCACAAACTACTCAAATTAACAACCAAGCAGCAGTAAGTACACAAGTAATTGCTAAAGCATTAGCTACTGGATCTTCTGGGTTAACAGTAAACACTGATGTTATTACTGATTTAGATATATCTAGTGAACATCTAGATGCAGTATCAATTAAGGGAACAGGTAATACTGCACTTCCAGGAAATTGGTATACAGTACACGATGATACTGCTGGATCTAATTTTATTTACTTAGCATCAGATACAGACTTTGATATAGAGGTATCAGATGGTCGTGGTAATGAAGATATAGATGTATTTATTGGGCATAAACAAGTGTCCTCTTTTGGTAAACTACCTGCTACCTTACCTACTGAAGCAAAGAAAGGTTATGTTAGAGATACTAGTAATGCTATTGCTGCTAATGATTATAACGATACTGGTTTAGGTTTTACCATTAAGGTAGGAGGTGATAACCAAAAGGCACAGGATGATTACTATGTGTATTGGAATGGTGACACCTGGAAGGAGACATTACTACCGAGGTATGGAACTATAACCGATTTAGATCCTTACAAGACTAGCTTTAATGCTAGTACAATGCCTCATCAACTTAAGAAACAGTTTGATGGTAATGAAGTATACTTTGTATTAGAACAATCACCTTGGTTAGCACGTACTGTTGGCGACATAGATACCAATCCTTTTCCTTCCTTTACTGACTTTAAAATTAATGACATCTTTTTTCATAGAAATCGTTTAGGTTTCTTGAGTGATGAAAATGTAATCTTTAGTGAAGCAGGAGGGTTTTACAATCTTTTTGTAACTACAACATTAACCATCTTAGATAGTGAACCAATCGATGTTGCAGTATCAAATAATCAAGTATCCATATTACGACATGCAATTCCTTTTAACGAAAGTCTTCTTATTTTCTCAGACTTACAACAATTTAAGGTATCCGCAGGAGAACTACTAACACCTACTACTGTTTCTATTGATGTAGCTACTAACTTTGAAACTGATACAAAAGCTAAACCAGTACCAGCAGGTAGATACGTTTACTTTCCTTTTACACGAGGTAACTTCTCAGGTGTACGTGAGTACTTCTTAGATATCTCTACTGAGACATCAGATGCACAAGAGGTAACCGCACATGTACCTGAGTACATCGAAGGTAATATTTTACAACTCGCATCATCTTCTAATGAAGAGATCTTACTAGCATTAGGAGCTACAGATCGAAAGAGTATTTACGTTTATAAGTACTTTTGGTCTGGGGCAGAGAAACTACAATCATCCTGGTCTAAATGGACCTTTGATGCTGATGTACTCTCTATGTCTATTTTAGGGTCAGATGTATTCTTATTATTTAAACGTAGTAATAGCCTTTTCTTAGAGAAACTTACGTTATCTTCAGATCCTGCATCAGTAGTAATGGAAGATAAACAGAGTATACATTTAGATCGTAGGGTAGAACTTAAGACAGGAGGTACAACATCATTACCTTATACTGATAATACTGCACAGTACATATTAGACACAGGTAAGATTATTACATCTGGTGATGTAAATACTCAACTAGCAGCAGGTAAATCAGTATTCGCAGGTATACCTTTTACATTTAAGTATCGTGTTAGTGAACAAGTACATAAGGAAAATGATGTTACTGTTGAGATCGCTAGGTTACAGATACGTAACATGTCATTTAACTTTAGTAACTCAGGTTTCTTTGAAGTAATTGTATCACCGTTACCTACCGCAGGTAGAACCTCTCGAACCAATACATTTAGTGGTTTAACTATTGGTACAACAGTTATAGATGAACAGGCATTACAATCAGGAACCTTTAGAGTACCAGTACTATCCAAGAGTGATAACGTGATTATAGAGATACAAAATACAAAGCATTTACCATGTAGGTTTCAATCAGCAGAGTACGAAGGGTTCTTAGTAGTACGTTCTCCGAGGAGTTAAAATGTGTACTGGAGTAGAAGCTATAGCCTTAACACAACTAGCTATTTCAGCAGCTTCAATATCTAAACAGCAAGAAGCACAGAGAGCACAAATAGCTAATGCTAATAGAATGGCTGAAGAAAACGCACGTTTAGCTAATGAGTCTTATAAAAACTCAATGGCACAGATAGCTGAAAAGAATAGAGCACTTAAGGCTGCTGAAAATCAACAACTAGAACAAGCAGGTAACTTAGCATTAGAACAACAAGTAGAAGCACTTAAGGCAACTGGTACTGCGATCACTGCGAGTGGTGAAGCAGGAGTTGAAGGTATATCACCAGGAATGCAAATAAGTGATTTAGAGAGACAATCGATAAATAATCTTAATGCAATTAATCGTAACTTAGATATTAGTTTAGGTAACATAGGTAGGCAACGAAAGAACTTAACATTTAGTGCTGATAGTGCTTACTATAGTGCCTTAAATCAAGTTAACTCTATGCAAATGCAACGAGGGTTAGATCCAAGTGCATCAGCACTTCAGTTTGCATCAGGTGCATTAGATGCAGGAACTACTTATTATAAGTTAGGTGGTAGAGTTGGAGATGATCCAAATACTGCTAAAAAAGAATCATGGTATAACTTATATCAAAAGGTTTAATGGCTCGTGATAGAAAAATTAGGTTGCGACCTATGCAAGCCACAACTCAGGTAGATACTAACGTACCTACTGGTTTCCAAGTACAAAGACCAAAGCCTGGACTTGCGGGGCCATCTAGAGAAGCACAAATGGCTAAGGCATTGGAGCAGTTAAATCCATCCTTAATTAATTTTGCATCTCAAGTTTTTGGAGCGTACAAGGAAGAAGAATTAGAAGAAGGTGCTAAGAAATACTTATCACTTAGAAGCGGTGAAAGAGATGCCTTTAGTAAAGCTGTTCGTGATGGAGACATGGAAGATGTCCAGAGTCCCTTTTGGATTTCAGGATATCAAAAGTTAGAGTTAAAAAACTTAGGTATGAACTATGGCTTAGGACTAACTAGGCAACTAAATAAAATACCTAAAGATTTTACAGATGAACAGTTTAGTAAAGCATTAAGTCAATATGATGATGAGTTTACTAAATTAAATTCACTAGGTAAATATAATCAAAGTATTGTTAGTTCTGTATTTACACCTATGCAAAATGCTTTTAAAGCATCAGTGCAACAGAACTGGCAAGGTATGCGTGACCAGTTAATTAGGGAACGTAAGGATCAGAATTTTGAGTTAGTTATTAGTAATTTAGTAGAGATGAATCCCGATATCTCTATGGCTTCTATTGAAGATCCTGATTGGCTTAACTCAACTATCATTGGTTTAAATGAACAGTATAACGTAGATGATCCAGAGTTTATCTTTCCTCTTTCACATGAGTTTCAAAAAGCTAAAAAGAAAAAAGCTAAGAAAGAAGGTATTGATTTTAATGATGTACAACTCAAAGGATCTGAAGAAGCTAAGATTATAGGAGATTGGTATTCTAAGTTAATTAATAGAATAGAATCAAAGAGACAACAAGTAGGTGATGTCGAAGGTAATCAATTAGATATATCTAAGTTTCCTGAGGAACTACAGTTTCTAACTCAAGCATTAGAACTTAATCGGGAACTTATAGCATACTCTACAGAGTCTGGTGATTTTACTAAGGGTAACAAACTTATTATAAACGCTATAGCTGCTAAAGCATTAGAAGAAGGTGACACATCAATCTTAGGTAACATTCATTTACTTCATGGTCGTGATGGTCAACCATTAGCAAATACGACTTATGCTAGAGAACAGATAACACAAACTACTAATACTATAAATTCTCGTGCTTTAACCAAACGTAACTTAGAGTTAAAGATTCAAAAACAAGAAGAAGAAAATAAAGTAAAAGAATTAGTTCGTGGACTACCAAACCTATATGAAATAGCAAAGACTGCAAAAGACCCTAAAACAGCAGATGCAGCTAGAAAAGCTTTACAAGGTGTATTACAACAAATAGTAGAAATTGAAGGATCTGCTAGTACTGCAAATTCTTTTAGAGGATTTATAGAGCAACAGGATAACCTTACTTCTTTAGGTTTAATTAACGAATTAGAAGAAGATATATTAACTGGTAACTTAACTCAAGAAGAGTTTAAAACTAGAATACAAGCAATAAGGGCAGGTAATCCTACTATTGATTTACCTATGTCAGACTTAACTACTCAGTTTGAAAAAGGTAGATCAAGACAAAATCTTGATAAACCTAGAAGTCCTATTAGACAATCAAGAAATTTACTTTACAAGAGAATACTTGGTACTGGTATATACAAAGAAGGTGAAGACCTTTCTATATCTATAGCTAGATTATTAGATCCTGATTCAGGGTATCACAATCCTGCTCGTGCTCAAGCTGCTTTAGAAGCATTAAATCAATTTGATGAGATGTTAGTAGAAGCACAGGCTTTAAAAGAAGGAACAGGACCAGATAAGAGGCAGTTTAGTGAATACGAAGTCAATCAATTTGTATTTAAACGAGCACGAGAAATAGGTGACGAACTGTATGATCCATCTTGGGATGTAGAAAAAACAACTAGTAATGATTTAATATCTAATAACGCTTGGTTACAAAAGTTACCTAAAGTAGTTAGTAGTGAAGAAGAATTTAAAGAGGCTTATAAAAAGACTTTTGCATATTATATTTCAGATGGTAATGAATGGGATGATAATCAATTCTTTTATAAACCTCCATTATACGATATGTTAGTCTCTTACTTTGAACTACAACCAATGGATGTAGCAGATTTTGAAAACGCATTGATCTATATAAGAGAGACAGTAGAAGATTACTACGCTAAGAAAAAAAATAAGTAATGGCAGAATTAAGTATAGAAGAACAGTTAAAAGATCCTAATTCAGAACTATATAAAAAATATGCTAATCAAAGTCCTGTCTTAGATTCTGTTACTGACTTTGGTAGCCAACTGTTATCAGATACTGATGATGTAGTACGTAAAGGATTCGTAGGTTCTATTAATGAGATCTTCTCGGATACAGCTAACAACTTAAATTCACTATGGGATGCTGGAGGAGACTTTTTATTTGGCGAAGGTGATTATCGTTCTGAGTACTTAGATGATGCTATTAAGTTCTATGAAGATACTTTTGTTCCTCCTCAGCCACAAACAGTAGCTGGAAGAACTACAAAGGCAGTTACAAAACCTATTGCTACATTCTTAGCAACTAGAAGAGTACTTCCTGTTCAATGGGGAGTAGGTAGAGATATAGCTGCTGAAGGAGGTGCTTCTTTACTTAGGGATAACTATGCAGAGTCTTTAGCACACTTAGGGCAAGAGATGGGTCCAGAGTTTATGAAACCTATCTTTGACTACCTAGCAGTAAAAGAAGACGATCCCATCGTTGTAGCTATGATAAAGAGGAGCATCGAAGATGTTACTACTGCATCAATGGCTGAAGCATTCTTTGGGGGTCTCAAGGCATACAAAGGTATTAAGTATAGCGACAATATCGAACAAGCTACAAAAGCAGAAAACAAAGGTAAAAAAGATATTGACAAAGCTGTACAAAGTGCAAAACAAACAGATGAAGTAGTGCAGGACACTACCGAAGAAGCTGTACAAGAAGGAGCAGAGAAGAGTACTAAAGTAACCTTAGTGGATTCTCCTAAGGCATCTTTAGATATGACTGAGTTTGATGTCAAAGATTTGACTGAGAAGTTAGCTAATGGTCAAATTGACGATGTAGGACAAGAGTACTTTAATAGAAATAGATTAGGTTTTAAGAATAGAGATGATTTAGTTAGTATTGTTAATACATTTGAAAATGCTATTAGTAGTGCTGTAAATGCTAATGTAAAAATAAAAGAGAGGCATGAAGATCTAGCTAAAGAGTCCATGGATCTCTTAAATCTTTATGGTGTACAAGGTCTTACTGCTCTAGTAAAGAAAAAGACTAGAGATGTAGATCAGATGTCATCTCTTATGGTAGCCACTAGATATGCAGTACATTGGTTTGCAGATGAGTATGATCAAGTAACAAAGGTTATTGCTAGAGGGTCTGATGATATGACCAATATGCAAGCCTTAGCTAGAATGCACGAACTAGAAGAGATGATGCCTAGTTTTGGAGAACTAGGTGTAGCAGGTAAGAGACTTCAAGCATCTGCTGCTCGTACTACTGCTTCTGGAAACATAGTTACACGAAGACCTGATAATGAACTTAGGTTTCTTAATGATGCTCAGTTAGCTGAACAGCTTAATAAACTAGGTAGTAATCACATAAAAAAACTAAAGGCTAAGGCTAAGAGAGTACAAGAAGCCTCAATGAGATCTGGTCAGTTTGGTGGACGAAATACTCTAACTAAAGAAGCTAGATATAAAATACTCAAGATAGCTAGAACAAACACTTTTAATACTAGACTTCAACATTTCTTATCTGAGAGATTCCGAAGAAACATTTTGTTTAACGTACCCACCATTGGTCTTAATGCCACTATGGGTATCTTTGAAACATTTGCGAGACCACTCTCGGAATACTTAGGTTCTATAGCCACACCTACTGCACTCTCTAAAGAACGTAGACAAGCACGGAAAGAAATCTTAAGGCACATGATTGGTCTTAAGTATTCTGTAGGTATTGCTAGAAGACAAGCTATCAAAGCCTTGAAAAATAATAAGGCAATTTTAGATCCTCACGTTACTGCTACCGAAGGTGTCTTAGATCGAGGTAGTGCTGAGTACTTACTAGGATCAAACAAGTATACATCTAAGTTATTAGAAGCACCTATGGGTGTAGGATGGTTTACCCGTACTGCTATTAATATGTCTGGGTACTTAGGTACTTTATCCTATCGTGCCTTAAATGCTACTGATGAGTTCATTAAAGATTTAAATTACTATGCACGAGCCTATGCTATTGCAGGAGAAGAACTCTTAGATAAAGGTGCTAGTAAAAAAGAAGTACAACAAAAGCTTTATAATTTGTTTTCAGATGACGGAGAAGCATTAGGTAAATCTTATGTACAGCAACAAAGTATAGATGATGTAATGATGACTTCTACTAGAGAACGATCTTTACAATACTCTAGGGAAGTTACGTATACTGATGATAATAACTTTACTAACGCATTCCGTGAGGTATCTACTGGTTTTGGTTATATGCCAGGAATGCAAATAATATTTCCTTTTGTAAGAACTCCTACACAGATTATATCTAAAGGTATTCGTATGACACCTCCAGGTGCTCTATACAATATCAAACAGTTAACGAGTGATAATATAGATGTAAGAACTAGAGCACTAGGAGAACTAGCAGCTACTATGTCTATACTATCGTCTTTCTCTTTCGCTGCTTTAGAAGGAAAGATTACGGGTCCAGGACCATCAGATCCTAGACTTGCTAAACTATGGAGACAGGAACATCAACCTTACTCTATTAAAATAGATGGACAATGGTATGACTACGGAAGATATAGTCCTTGGTCTATCCCAATAAAAGCAGTAGCAGCATGGACTGATGCAATTAAGTATGACGAATTAGGTACTGATGCAGAAGATTGGTTTCATGGTATGGCTATCTCTATGATGAGTATTATTAGAGATGAAGGAACATTAAGAGGTTTAGAGCACGTAGCAGAAGTTATTGATGATCCTGTATATAAATTGGATACTTTTATTCCTGATGTAATGGCGAGTACTTTTAATCCCTTAGGAGGTAAAGCACCTTCACAACTCTTTTCTTTTCTTGGAGAGGAACCTGAAGGAGTACAACTAGCTAGAACTTTTGAAGAGAAGTTACTCAAGAACATGGGTGCCAAAACATATACGGCATACAATTGGGTAACAGGACAGCCACAGGAACCAACTGAATACTTATGGTTTCCCTACTCTAAACAAAAGAAACCAACAGAAAGTGATGTAGTAGCTGAGATAGTTAGGTTAGGTAACCCTGCGTTATCTGAAGGGATATCTAGAACAATAGAAGGTGAGAAACTTACATCTAAACAAATTAGCCAGTATCAGAAGATATTAGGTACTACTAAAATTGCTAATATGACTATTGAGCAAGCATTAAGAAAGAAGATGAATACTAAAGAGTATAAGTCTACTGGTAGTGATATGTTTAAAGCTGCTCAACTTCAAGAAATAAAAAGTAAATTTAAAAAACAAGCAGAAATAGAATTTTTCAAACGTAACCCTATTCTTGGAACTAAGATACTAAGGATACGTGGAGGTAATCGTATTGAGAAACAATCGGGTATAAGTTTATTTCCTACACTTAGAAAGTGATCAATGCCTTTAACATATAATCAGACTCAATATAGTACTTTAACAGTTACAGGAACTTCTCCTAATGAAGAAACTACTATATCTTATAGTACTTTAGATTTTAGACCAGAAATAGGAGATACTATTGAAGTATTTAATGATACTACTCAATTAACAGATGGAACAGGAGGATCAACTGTTAATTTTACTTTAGATACTACTAATAAAAATGTAATCTTAAAAGTAAATACGTTTACCCCTGGTACTACTATATCAGTCTATAGGATAGCTAAAAAAGATGATCGTGCTATTGACTTTCAGAATGCCTCTGTACTAACAGAAGCAGACTTAGACAATAGTGCATTTCAAACATTCCATATTGCTCAGGAGGCATTGGATACAGCAGAATCTAGTATTACTGCTGATGCCGATGGAACTTTTGATGCTGGTAGTAAACGCATTAAAAATGTTGCTACTCCTGATGCAACTACAGATGCTGCAAATAAAGCCTATGTAGACGGAAGTAGTAACACTGGTATTGTAGCTAGTGGTATTGCTAATGTAAATACTGTAGCTGGTGAAATATCGCCTACTAATAATATAGCTACAATTGCAGGTAATACAACTAATATTAATACAGTTGCAGGTAACACAACTAATATTAATACAGTAGCTACAAATAATACCAATGTAACTAATGTTGGTGGAGATATAGCTAATGTAAATACTGTAGCAGGAAGTATAGCTAACGTAAATACAGTAGCATCAGATATTGCTGATGTTAATACTGTTGCTGCAAATATAGCAAATATTAATGCGAAAGTAGATGTGTCTGGAGATACTATGACTGGAGCACTTACTTTGTCAGGAGCACCTACAAATGCTTTACATGCAACCACTAAAACTTATGTAGATTCACAAGCCACTGCTCTCGCTTTGGCGTTAGGATAAAATATGGCATTTAACAATCACGTAAAAACAATAGCTGCTGGAGCTACTGGTGCTGATACTAATGTAAGAACAGCTACTAGTACCGATGTAATCATAGGATTAAATATTGCTAATACTGATGCCTCTAATACCGCTACAGTAAAAGTAGAACTTAATACTACATCATTACTAGAAAACGCAAAGATACCTAGTGGTGGAGCAGTGGAAGTAATTCAAGGAAAGATAGTAATAAAAAATACCGATGAAATTAAGGTTTCACCAACAGGTGCAGGAGTAGATGTAGTTATGTCAGTCTTGGAGAACGCATAATGGCAAGAACTCAAGGTGCTGTAGACACAGGCATACAACAAACTACTAAAGATGAATTAGAGGTACGTGCAGGGTCTAGCACTATATCGAAGGTAGATATAAGTGGTATTAGTAATCAGCAAGGAATTATTAGACACAGAAGTTCTTTGTTCTCTAATGTAACTGTAAAAAAAAATGAGACTACTGTTATCGCAGGTCCATATTCTATTGGTGTAGAAGATATTACTTATGATGTAACTATTGTATCTGATGGGGGTAATTTTTTTGTTATAGATGGGCAAAGAACTCCAGTATTGCAGTTTTATGAAGGAAGCACCTACACGTTTAGTAATCCTAGCTATGCAGCTCATCCAATTGGATTCAAGAATGCGTCAACAGATGCAGCATATTCTGGATCTGGAACAGGAGTAACTGACACACAATCCACAAATGGTAGGATTAGCATTACAGTTCAGTCAGGAGCACCTCAATTGCGATACTATTGTGTAACTCATGGAAACGCTATGGGTAATTTAATTAATGTATCTACTGTAAGTGCATCACTAACAGTTGAAGGGACTATGGTATTAGTATGACAGGAATTATAATACCCGATGGTGGGACAATAGGTTCAGCGAGTGATACTGATGCGATTAGTATTGCTTCAGATGGTAAAGCAACTTTAAGTCAGAAACCTACGTTTTCACAGGGCATAGCAAACACAGGAACTATTGATGCAGGGACTTTAGGTAGTAATGTTGTTATGAACAGTGGATCTGTTGTCAAAACAACAGCACAGAGTTACCACAACGTAATGGTTCAAAACTGTAATACGACTTCTTCTTATAGCACAAATAGAACGACATCTAACACTACTGAATTAGGTGCAGTAACTCATACAACTAAAATTGATAATCCTAGAATAACAGTATGGTTTTCTGGTCAAATTGGTTTTCAAACCTATGATACAGGTATTAAGCAAGTGTGGTGCAGTTTATTTGCAAATGATGTATGGAAAACTGGCATTAGGACAATATTATGGAGAAGTGTTAGTTATGCAAATATGCTCTCGTGTCCTCTGGCATATACTGAAACAATTACAGAAAGCAAAGGCCATAGTTATGTGGTTAAAGTAAGATGGAATCAAGATGGGGATTTTAGTAATAATACTGGTATAAGCAACACCCCCAGAGTCGGATTAGGACACTCAGGTTATGATAATAGTGATGGACATAAGGCATACATAATCGTTCAAGAATCGGTGGCATAAATGACAATATTAATAGACGGACAGACAGGAGAAGTTGTAGATAAAAATTACGACCCTACGCCTGATCCTGCCCAAGTAATGAGACAAGAAAGAAATCAGTTGTTAGCTGAAACTGATTGGTGGTGTTGTTCTGATCAAACTCCAACAAAGGACCAATTGGATTATCGAAAAGCTCTGCGAGATTTGCCTGAAAATTCTACACCAAAATGGACAAAAGATTTTGTTTTAACAGGCGTAACTTGGCCCACTAAACCAGAATAACCATCATGACCTCAATACTTAAAACAGACGAGATCCAATCGCAGAATGGTGGTTCCGTTGTCAAGATTCAGACCTTGAAGCACCCAAGTGCTAGTGGGAATAACTTAGAGTTAGCGAGTGATGGTTCTACAACTATTACTAATGGGACTATAAGTGCAGGGACTTTAGGTTCAGCAGTAACAGGCCCACAAATGCAGTTAGTTCATTTAGAAACTAAAACTGTTACCGCAACGGCAAATTTAACTTTTGAAGGAAAATTAACATCAACTTATGACACCTATATGTTGTTAGGTAGTCAAATAAAACCAGATACAGATAATAGGCGTGTAGGGTTACAATTTGGTGTTGGTTCAGCAGGATCAGTAACTTATAGAACTACAGAATATTATACCCAAGTTCAAAAAATTGAGTCAGGTTCTTATGGCTCTGTTATAAATGAAAGTAACGTAGCAGATGCAGTTATTGCAGGACACGGAAACCAAGGTAATGCAACCAACGAATTTGCATTTACTCAAGTTTACTTATTTAATACCCAAAATTCTGGTGTACGATCAATGGGCAGTATTTCGGCAGGGGGATACAAATTTAATGCCGAATATATTTATTCCACAGGAGGTTTTGTAAATACAATGGTAGAAGCACATACATCAATAAAAATATTGTTTGGAACATCTACTTATAGTTTGTCAGATACAGGACAGGGAAAATTTTCATTATATGGAATTAAAAACGGATAAATAATGACAGTTTCAATTACAACAGGAAACGGGCAAAAAGTAGTATTTGATGATCCAAAAGATTATCCCTCTATGGAATTAAGAGCGGAACGTAATGCAAGATTAGCAGAAACAGATTGCTTCATGATTGAAGATTTTCCTACTACCAAAAAAACAGAATGGAAAGCATACAGACAATCATTAAGAGATATGGATTTTAGCGATCCTGACAACATAACTTGGCCCTCTAAACCAGAATAACCAATGGCAGAATTAAGACTTAAAGACGGTATGGTGCATAATTCAAACTCGTACTCAGGTTCCGTAACAGTAAACGCAAATGACCGAAGTATGGTTGTAGGACCAGTGACTTTCTCAGGAACAGTAACGTGCAACGGATCGCTGACTGTTTTGAACGAAGTTAATATTACAGGAACCTTGAACGTCAATACTGGCGGTTCATTTGATGTGAGATAAGCATGGGAACATTACAAGTTGGTGGAACTACATTAGCGACTAAGAATGTATCTACTGGTAAAGTGGATTTAAATAGCACTAATACTGCTTTTCCTTCTGGTCACATGATTTTTATCAAATCACAAGATCGCACAGGAGTAGGTAGTGTAGGAGATCCTAACACTACTTTTTTCCCAACAACAACTACTGATTTAGCAACTAAAAGTTTTTATTTAACAATTACGTCTTCTGAACACGCCCCATTTTCCAAAATAAAAGTAGACTTTAGTGCTAGTTGTAGAATGAATGAAGCTACTCATAATTTTGCAGACTATAGGTTAGTCAGGTGGACAGGAACAGGAAATGTTTCAAGCGAAACAGTTCTTCTTCGACATACTGTTGGTACTGCCGTTGATTCACCAAGTGAAAATTATCATAATTTGGTAGGTTCTGCTATTGATGATATTAGTTCGTTGGGTAGTGTTCAAATTAACTATACTTTACAATACAAAAATGGTGAGGGTAGTAGCGGAACTTCTGAAAATTTCTTTTTCGGCCATGACTCAAACATAAAAATGCAAATACACGCAATAGGAATAATTTAATGTCAGGATCATTAAAAGTAGGCGGTAGCGAACTAATCAACGATAATGGTGGAAGTGGAGCGTTACAGTGGGGATCT
>TARA_R100000697_G_scaffold36181_1_pt1 | contig 23788 bp, 23 predicted proteins | sample TARA_R100000697 | Tara Oceans TARA_R100000697 (sample SAMEA2622788) | marine metagenome | biome: marine biome (ENVO:00000447); feature: surface water layer (ENVO:00002042); material: "saline water (ENVO:00002010), including plankton (ENVO:xxxxxxxx)" | depth 5 m
TGAATTTAATCTGACTCCACCATCAAGACTATCTGCAGTCGTTGTAAACTGACCACCATTTTGTTTTTCTGTTGTAATACCTACAAGAGATCCTGATGAAGATACAGTGCCGGTACCGTTTGCTTCTAGTTCATTATTGTAACTAGATATACCTGTTGTGGTCCAACCATTTGATCCATTAACACCATCAACATTGCCACTAGAATTTTGTAAATTAGTTCTCGCTACATTAGCGTTTGGTAACAAGTTACCGCTTGTTGCTGTCTCAGCAAAAGCATTACTCGTCAGCGTCAGAATAAGTAGAAGTCGTGCTATTATTTTCTGCATCTTCAATAACCTTTAATCTTTTTACGTATATGTCGTAGTCGGGTCGAAGTTTGCCGTATTTTTTCCATTGTGCTTTTGCCTGCTTACCAATCTTACCATCAATTGGGCATGGGGTCCCGGCCATCTCCATGCTTTGAAAAACGCGCGGATCCTGGCAGAGAAGTGCAACCGCTGCAACATTCATACCGTTTGCTCTAAGTTCTCTTGATAATTTTATTCTCTCACAGTTTTTGTCTCTAAAACTTTTACCACCAGATAAACCCAAACCAAACGTTTGAACTCCAGCGCTGGCTGATACTGAACATACATCTATTCCAGAAGGGGTTAAACCAGGCGCAGAGGCAGTTGGAGGAGCAGAACGTATATTACTAGTAGTGCTATTAGTAGTAGTGCTAGAACTAGAAGAACCAGATTCATAAGTAGTCGATGTCGTATAACCACCTTGAATAGAAGTGTTGCCACCGCTGACATTTTCTTGCGTAATATCTGAATAAGCTGTTGTAGCATAAAATATACACACCAATAGCGTTAATAGTTTCTTCATGGTCCCTCTCGCTAAGTTTTATATATGATTTTAATCTTCTTGAGAAGGCTTATTTGGTTCTAGATCATAGAACATATTATCAGAATCTTCTGTCACCCACGCGTCATCTTCGCAATCCCAGACTGTAGTTTGAACTTTGTAGTCTGGCCAATCTTTATCCGTCGTGTAAGAGTTAACGTGCCATAAACAACGGTTATTAGGTTGAGCCGCGTAATTACCATTATTTAATTCAAGAATGTGTGCACACTTATGTTCTTGAGGAATCTCAGAATGTTCAGTATTTAAAATATTATTTTCAGGGTGAGCCCAGTCAACGGTGAATAAATAATTACCTTTATAAAACTTTTTATCTTTTCCTCTAAACTTACCATCTAAACCATCCATCCAATCAAAGCGATGAACGCTAGGATAATAACTAAAACAGTTCCACAGCTGTAACTCTTGGACCTGCATATCAGGCACTTGGGATCTAGAAAAACGTTTTTGGAAAAACGCGCTGATAGGCAAACGCCAAAAGCACGCCCCGTTCGGTAGCATGATGTTAAATAGGAGCGCACGACCAATAATACTCGTAAGGCCAAAGATAACACATTCTCTTTCACCTCGTTTCTTTTGGTCCATATCATATAAATACTCCGTTTTAATTTTACAATAAATCGGAGGAATGTTTGCATTAAGGTACGCCATAGTTTATCCATTTATTTCACCCCAAGTTTGGCCTGACTCATAATCGACTTTATTGGGAATTGTTAATTTAACAGCATTTTCCATGATCTCAATAATCTTTTTTGCTTGTTCCTGCGACTCAATCGATAGATCTAATTCATCATGAATTTGTATGTGAGGTATAATTCCTTCTTGATATAAATCTAACATCGCTTTCTTTGTCATGTCTGCTGCAGATCCTTGAATAAGTTTATTTAAAGCTTTGTATGTAAAGGCTCTTCTAATTCTTCCACGGCCATAAGTTCTTTCTGCTTCTTCTAAAGTCATAGGTGTGTGCATACCAAATGTTGCAGGTTCCCATTTATCAAACCTGCATTTACGACCTAGTAAAGTTCCGATCGATCCTGATGTTTGTGCAAACGAAGATGTTCGATTCATTAACTCTCGAACAAACGGAACATTATCATGGTATTGATTAAATAAGTTTTCAGCTTCTTGCTTCGTGTTTAATCCTAATTCTGCTTGTAACTTAGCTTTACCCATACCATAAAATAATCCTAGGTTAATTGTTTTAGCTTGTGACCTGGAGATGTTTGCCATGTCAGCTACAGTTTGGTGAAAGTCTACAGAGTCATCTTTAAATTTTTCTACAATCTTAGTTACAGAATCATTAAAACAAATAGGTTCAGTTGTTGCTGCATAGTGCACAACCAGTCTTGGTTCTTGTTGCGAATAATCAAAACAACCCCAAGTGTGATCTTTTTCAGGAATAAATAAACCTCTAATCATAGGACCTAAATCTTTATTTCTTGCAGGAATTTGTTGTAAGTTTGGATTCGAATAACTAAATCGTCCTGTCACTGTTCCACCCTGGTCAGATTTAATTGGGTTGATATCCGCATGAATCCTGCCTTTGTGTTCATGTTTTAATATGGTGTCAATAAATGTGGTATGTGCCTTGTTTATTTCTCTGGCTTTTGCTATCTTTTGAACTAAAGGATGTTTATGTTCTTGCAAAAAATTTTTGGTAAAAGACGGTGACTGAGTTTTTTCTGTTCTTAAATAATCTAGTTCGAGTTTGTCAAAAACTTTGGCAATTGATCTGGCAGCCCATATTTGGGTTTCTATGCCTGTCTCTTTTTTTACTTGCAGCAATAATTCTTCTTCTTGTGAAACTAGCTTTTGTTTCAATGTATGAGCTTGTTCAACATCCACCCGAACGCCCTTAAATCTCATCTCAACTAAGCACGGAAATAAGTTTGTCTCCAGGTCAAATACGTTTTGTAAATTTTGTTTTTGTATTTCTCTTGATAAGACTCTAAATAATTCTAATGTAAGTTCTGCATCTTTTTCTGCATACGATCCAACATACATCGCTGGAAGTTTATACATTTCTGATTTTGCATCAACGCCTGCAGCTTCCGCTGCTTCTCTTAAAGATTGTTCGCTTTTAACTTCTCCAAGATAATCATACGACGCACTGTTTAATGAATACCATCTTCTATTCTCATCAATCAAAGATAGCATCACCATGGTATCAATAATAAAACCATTTATCTTAATACCATATGCTTTTAACCAACATACGTCATACATTGCATTATGAAAAATTTTTGTGTTTTCATCCGCACAAACTTTTGTAATCCACTCTAAAACTTTTCTTTTGTCCATATTGCCTTCACGATGACCAATCGGATAATATCCTGACCAACCTTCAACAGCTACAGCAACACCAATAATTTCTCCTTGGCCAATAACAGAACCGGAACCTCTTGTTTTTAAATTTGGATCTCTTGTTTCTAAATCAATCGCAACGTATTGATAGCCAGATAAATCTGGAAAACTTTCAGGACAAATCCATTCTGTTTGTGCTTGAAACAATTACTTATCCCATTCCTTTCGCAATCTATCTATTTCTAATTCACAATAGTGAATTATTTTATTTAAGTCTTTTATTTGATCTTTCTTCAAATATCTCACTACATACTTAATTACATTACCTTGAAAAAAATTCAACCTATTCTCCATGATAAAATGATAGGGTTGAATCTTTAATTTGTAATGATCTCCTCCTATCTGTTTTTTGTCTGCCTCTTCAAAAAAAGATTTGTTTGTCATATATCTTCTCCAATGTTGTATTGATATTCTGAACCTTGATTCGTAATATACAATTTATTTTTTGCTCGGGTCACACCAACAAAGAACAAACGATGTTCTGTGTCTTTATTTACTTGAGCAGCTTCGTAAATAATATTTTCTAGATCTGTAAATAAAATAACGTTGTCACATTCTTCTCCCTTAACAGAATGTATTGTTGAAACTTTTATGCGTGCAGGTTTACTTAGATCCTCGCCGCTCGCCACTAGACTCTCAATGTATGTATACTGTGCCTCAGACATATTTAAAATCGTCCAATCTCCAGAAGCGAGTAAACCATGTTGATGTCGTAATTGGTTCAAATCTACCGAATCAATTTGATTATACGCTTTACCTTTGAAACCATGTTTGATATCTTTTTTAGTCAAAAAACTATAAAGAAGTTCAACTTCCTCACCACTAATACTTGCACCTTTGTTTAAACGATCCCAAATATTAATTGCTTCAAGTAAATCATTAGGCAATAAATCATTAAACTTACAGTTAAACCGATGTCCGGTGTCATGAAGATGTTCAACGATGGGTTTCATTTGATCGTTAGTCCTGGTTAAAATCAACCAATTACCTTCGCTAAGATCAATGTCAGGTAAATCTAAATGATCAATCACTTGACCTTCATCCTCTCTAGGTTGCCATTGCTTTTCTAAGCGTTCTTCGATATGCTCTAAGATTGACAGCGCAACTTTATGCACTGCTCTTGGCACTCTCACAGACTGAGTCTGTGCATCAATAACACCACGAAGGTTTATAAATTCAGAAGGAGACGCACCTTGAAATGCGTAGATGGCCTGATCGTCATCCCCTGCAATGTAAGATCTTTTACATTCAGCCTCAATGTAATAGAACATTTTCCATTGCAAAGGATTCAGATCTTGGGCTTCATCGAGAAAAACCACATCGAGGGACGGTGATAAGTCTTTCTCAACAAACTTGTTCAACATGTCAGAAAACTCGTACATGTTGTAAAACTCTTTATAGTCTTTTAAATCTTGTTCAATTTGTAAAAGTAAATTGTCATCAATATGAATATCCAATTCTAATTCTGTTGCTGACTCGAGTACGTCAATTCGTTTTGCTCTCGCATACTCAATAATTTTCATGTATTGATTTTTATAATTTCTATATCCAGACTCAGATTCATGATTTTCAAAAGACATATCTTTGCACACCACAGAAAAATTTTTAAAACCATTCCAGTTTTTTCCATTTAATAATTGTGTTGATGTATCAATGTCTAACGCTCTAGTACCCATAGCATGCATAGTTGAAATGTAATCAAATTCAAAACCTGGAAACCTTTGCGTAATTCTTGATCGAGCTTCTTTCGTCGCTGCCTTACTAAAAGTAATGTAAGCTATTTTTTTAGGATCAGTTTTAAGATTAAATAACTCATGATGTAAATATTTATTAACTAAGGTATGTGTTTTGCCGGTGCCTGGAGGTCCTGGGATAATCGTTCTCATAATTCAAAGTTAGCTTTCTTCTTTTTATTTTTTCGTACGATTGTTTTTTTAAGTTCAAGTCCTTTGACCTGCCAAACTTTTACACTTTCTTCACCGATCTTTTTAACAACAGACTCTGCTTGAAAAAGCGTTTGTATTAAACGTAAAGTTTTATGTTGATTATATGTCTTGTCTTGCCATTGTTTAGTGGCCATTAAAAATCTCCAGAAGTCTTTAAACTTAAACCAACTGTGACCATTTTCTGTAAATGCTTTTCTTTTCATAACATCTTCTAATTCTTTTCCATTCTTGCTTACAAACTCTGTAAGTGCAGTCTGTAAAATCACATCAATACGCATATCATCCGGTGCTGGAATAGGGTCATCCATCTCTGCTAATAATTTATTTACTCGTTTCTTCCACATCATTTTATTTGTTGATAATAATGTTTTACGAATATGTATCATGGCATGTTTAGAAAACTTATCTGGATCATGTAATGTATCTGGGTCACACTCCATAGTCTCACCATCTGCGGTTACAAAATAAATAGGAGGATCAGAATCTAACATTCTAATTCCAGTCACATCAATATCAGGTGATCCTAGTTTACCAAACTTTCTTGTGAAACAAAGTTTGTCATTACAAAAATCACATATTGGAGAATCTTTGCATTTGTAATCATAATCTTTTTTATTAAGTGAACTAATTGTTTTAGTTACTTCATCTCGTTTTATTGGTGGACTTACAAATTTTTCTGTATTGTAACTATCTATTTTATTTTCCCAACCTGTTGGGTCAACTTTTTTTAAATACACGCCAATGTTATATAAATAATTATTACGACCACCTTCAGATACTGCTCCTTGTTTTGCAATCGTTTGCAAACACGGAGGTCCGTCAGGAAAGTCTGATGTCTCTTTTGTATTTTGTATGAGTTGTAAACCTTGTAGTGCTGTTTTTGATATGACATGTTGATCATAGTATTCAAAAAATTTATGCATGGACAATGCTTGTCCATTGTCATCGAAAGCAAACCTGATGGATTTATCTCCACCATGATAGGGCATATTTAAAAAACTACCTACATCACCTCGTTCTGCTTTGATCGTGTTTTGTTTTGGAAAAACTTCTGCTTTAGAATGACCAATAACTGATGCCATTTGTATTAATCGATTTCGCATCAAGATGGCAGGAACAAATTCTTTTGTAAAACAAAATACATGTGCTCCACCTGACTTTGATCTGAATACAATCAAAGGTAATTTTTGTTCTCGTATTTTTTTGATTAAAGTTAAATGATCAAAAGGATAAGTATCAATATCAATACAACCCCATTTACATTCATTATCTTCGTTAATTGGAACAATCCCCAATGCAGGTTCGCTCCCTTTAATGTGTTCTTCCCAAAGCTGATCCGTAACTGGTTTCTTAATTGTAAAAGACTTAACTTCAGCTTTTCCGTCGGATCGAATTTCGTTGGTAATCTTCGTTTGACCATACGCACTTTCTAATCCTTTAAAAATTTCTTTCAACATGTATCCCTCTATGTCGGGCGCTAGTTTCCTAGCGCCCAATTGTGGCTATTTATTGTTAGCCTCTAAAGTATTATGAAAATCTTTAGCTCTTGTGTAAAGACCTGCATTTTTAACATCGCCTGCTAAGGATACATTGTAACCGTACCATTGGTTACCCTTACCGCTGTTTAAAACAGAAGTAAGTTTGTATGCAAATGCAAATGATGCTGGAGTAAATGTCCCTTGTTCATCAGACATTGTCTGTGACATTTGTAGTGACAACCACTTCTTTGCAACTTTACTTTGAGATGCACTCATTGAAATTAAAGCGCTCTCAGCATGACCATCATCCCCGACGATCAACACATAGTTTTGATGTACATTTAAAATGTAATTACCATTTGGTAATCTATCTCTAGCACCATCTTTTGTGGTCTTTGACAGAATGTCAGAGTCTGCTGGATAAATGTTTTCTGGTCTACCTGAACCAGTTCCAAATTCAGCCCACTCTTGGTATTCTGTTTTGTGATAACAAGGAATTACATTTATTCCTTTGTCACCATCATACAGTTTTTTTGTTACTGTATTTAAAAACATACCTGGTTCTGCACCTTCTACGTAATTTTGATTACGTTTCTGTGCTTCACCAGATCCGTTTTGTAAAAGTTTTAAGATGGGTAATGCAAGAGAGTCTTGTCTTACGTTCTCAAAACCTTTGTTGGCATCGTCTCTAAATAAAATAGAAGACGGAGTTTGTGCCGCTTTTTTTGTTGCTACTTCCATAGTTAGCTCCTTTTTATATTTGTACGGTTACCCACGTAAGTTTTGAAGCAGTCAGAAGGTATCTCGAGTCCAGTCTCGTGACACTCCCTGACTACACCTTTAAGGGTCTGAGGGTGTACTCCCACTTTCTGGATTGGTTCATAACCCTGTCCCTTAGCAAGGGTTGCGTAATCGCTCGCCTTGTTATCTTCGCCACGACCAAAGGTAACGGTGATTTCATTTTTAATGATATCACCTCGACCGTTTTCACGAAGCCAGTTAAAAGCTGCTGCCTCATCTGTAATAGAAGCAGAATAAAAATTAGAGACTTCAACAGTCTCACCATCTTTTAGCTTTAATTTTTTTATGTTCATTTGATCCATCATTGATGGGATATCAAACTGTGAAATCACTTTTGCTTTTTCTTTAAGCTTCTTGACGCCCGCTTCGGCGTTTGCGATTTCATCTTCTAAATCTTTTAACTCTTGAACTTTAGATGCTAGATCCTGCGGGTTCGCTACCGCTTTGATCGCATCCTGTTTATCGTCTCTAAAATTAATTGTCATAAATATCTCACTTTCTAAAATCTATATAATCCCTCAAAAACCTATTGTCAAGTCTCGTCAGAAATTTTTTGATATAAATCAATCTCAATTGGATAATATCTTCTCTCTTGTTTGTCCCATTTCAGTAAATTATACTTACCGTTGGTTATATCAGAAACAATCGAACATGCGACTCCAATTATGGCAGGATCTCCTGTGAGTAATAAATAATCCTCAGGGGTATAATTTTTTAATAATTTTCTTAATTTAAATACTAAAGGTCCTGCACTTAAAATAATTTGTGCATTCTCAGGTAGTAAAACTTTTAACTCTCCAAACTCTCGCGCACCTATAATATTTATTTTAGGACGCCCTTCTCGAGTTCCTGGAATGTCTTGAATAACATAGACTTTATTTTTCATATTTCTATTTGACATATGTATATAAATAAATATATTTGTCCATAGAAAGATATGCACTATAAGTTTAAAACAAAGCCGTTTGAGCATCAGCTCAAAGCATTAGAAATGTCTTGGGACAAAAAAGTTTTTGCGTACTTCATGGAGATGGGTACAGGTAAATCTAAGGTCCTAATTGACAATATATCTATGCTTTATGATAAGGGTAAAATAAATGGCGCCTTAATCATTGCCCCAAAAGGGGTTTATAAAAACTGGTATACTCAAGAGATACCTAATCATATGGCAGACCACATAGAAAAAACGGTTGTGTTATGGGAGTCTAGTAAAAACAAAGAAGCAGAATATAAAAAATTATTTGAGTCTTCTGATAATCTACAAATCTTAATTATGAATGTAGAGGCTTTGTCGACTAAAAAAGGTAAAACATTTGCTTGGAAATTCTTAAACTGCCACACTTCTATGATGGCCGTTGATGAAGCAACTACCATTAAAAACCCTGGAGCTCAAAGAACTAAAAATATTATTGAGTTGGGTGAGAATGTAAAATACAAACGAATTCTTACAGGCTCTCCTGTCACTAAGTCTCCTTTGGATTTATTTACTCAATGTTATTTTTTAGATCCTTGGTTACTCGATCAACAATCCTATTATGCGTTTAGAGTACGATATGCAAAAATGCGATCGATTAATGTATCTGGACGCCAGGTTCAAATCGTGGTGGGTTACAGAAATTTAGGTGAGTTAACAGAAAAGATAAAAAACTTTTCATATCGTTGTCTAAAAGACGATTGTTTAGATCTGCCTAGTAAAACTTACATGAAAAGAATTATCGAGCTTACAGACGAACAGAAAAAATTATATAAACAGATGAAAGAAAAAGCATTAGCAGTTTTAAATGGTAAAATGGTTACTTCTATGACTGTGATTACTCAAATGATGAGACTTCATCAAATCACCTGTGGTCATTTTAAATCTGATGATGGAGATGTTCAAAAAGTAAAATCAAAAAGACTTGATGAATTATTAAATGTTTTGGATGAAGTAGAGGGTAAAGCAATTATTTGGGCCCACTATCGACATGACATTGAATCAATTGTAGAGGAGGTAAAAAAGAAACATGGAGACGATTCAATCCTTACGTATTATGGTGACACGTCTACTGAAGACCGCCAAAAGGCGATTGAAAAGATTCAGGATTTATCCAGTCCAGTCAGATTCCTGGTCGGAACGCCACAAACCGGAGGATACGGAATTACACTGACTGCAGCGTCAACAATGATTTATTATTCAAACGGATATGATCTTGAAAAACGTCAGCAGTCAGAAGCCCGTATTGATCGTATTGGTCAAAACAAACCTATGACCTACATTGATATTATTGCAGAAGAAACAATTGACGAAAAAATTGTAGAAGCACTTCGTAGAAAAATAAATCTTGCCACAGAAATTATGGGAGAAGAATTAAAGGAGTGGATATGAAAGCATTAGCCATATTATCAGCAGCTTTTATTGCTGTGTCATTAATACATTTTTTAGCATAATTTTACAGGTATCACAGGTCATGGAAGGGTTGTTTCGTTAAAAATTGAGGCTCTCAGGAAGGATTTTTATAGTAGATCTAGGCCTTTTGCAGCTAAAACAGCTAGTCCAGTAATAATGAGTCCTAGGACGTAATCTATCTTTTTAGAAGTTTTATCGATGTCTTGATGCATGTGTTTGAGGTGATTGTTCTTGATAGTGTTAATATCTTTTTTGAGTCCAGTAATATAACCGTACAAAGCTACGATATGTTCTCCAGTTGTTTTAGGATCTTTTGCCATGTTTTCTCCTAATCGCCTCTTTTCCCTTTTTAAATATACTTGCGACTTGTGATTTACCCATCACTTTAGCGCGTTGTTCTCCCACCGTCAAGATTTGAATTTTTCTAGCAAAAGGTTTGCTTACTCTTTTAACTTTTGCCACTGTTTTTCTAGCATCTGCAGGTGTTGCAAACTTAATTCCTACGGTATCTTTTGGGTTTTCATCAGTGTATAATCTTCTGCCTGATCCTTTTGGTTTTTTACCTGTGCCTACTCTTGGGTCTTTTGTCATTATCCTAATCCTCTTTGTCTTAGTCTTATTTGTTTTTCTTCCTCAGACAACAACGCATTCTCAGTTGGTGTTAAGCCTGTTTGTGTTATACTAGAGACTTGTGCCGGTTGAGCTGGCACAGTTGGCATAGGTTGCTGTGGTAAGAATCCTTGAGGTAAACTTGATTGATCATCAATCATATAATCATCTGGATTTATGTATTTATAAAAATCATCACCTAAAGGAATACGTTTCATATTTTTACCTAATCTTTTTATTATTCTTTCCACCGATCTAGGTAATCCTGTTGGTATATCTAATGTATCAAAGTTTTCTTGCAATTTTTTTTCTTGTCTTTCAAAAACTTTTTTAACATTTTCAGTTATCGTAAAAGGTTCAAATCTGTTTTTTAAAATACGTTTGTAATTTTTTTTCTCCTGTCTTCTCTCAAATAAATCATTTATAGATCTTCTATTTAAATCTAAAACTTGAGCTGCTTTTATTTTTCTTTGTAATTCACTAAAAGCTTTGTATCTTTGTCCATTAGCTACAATGTATCTTTGAATAATATCATTAGGTTCTATTTTACCACTTTTAAGAACTTCTCCTGTAAATAGTCCTCTTGTATTTCTAATACTTTTTTTGAAATCGTTAATTTTAAAGTTTAAAGATTTTTCTGGATCAACTTTAACTTGACGTAAACCATAAAAACCTGCAATCTCATCGCTAAGTTCGTATTTTTCTCCACGTGGTCCTGGCTGATCAGTTCCTGCAAGATAAAGTCTTTGAAACTGTTTTAAAGATAATGGTGCAACCTCTGTTGCTGCGTATTCTAATGCAATCTTAACCTTTTCACCGTCAAGTGCATCATCATTCCAAAGTTTTCTACCCTCTCTAGTTCTGCCTCCTCGTATAAATAAATTATTAAATACGTTAAAATAAATGGACTCATCAATGTAAGGTCTAAAAAATCTAGAAACACCTTTTGAAAGTCCTTTAGCAACACCAACAGTTAGGGGCGCATCTGGATTAAATACTCTTTCTCTTTCAACACCTGCAATAATAGATTGTATTGGGTTTTGAATGGTATCGTAAACTAAGAAAGAAGATACATCGATATATTTATAGTTACCCTCTTTGTCCCTTGTTACACCAATCGTAGAGTCTTCTGCAAAATCAGGAAGCGCAAGTTCTCTAATTGCTGCAACAGCTGCACTTCCAACACCATACATTGCTTTTAAGAAACCTGTAATAATAGCAGGTGCCGTTGCAATTGCTGTTCCAAATCCAAGAGCTCTTCTTGCACCGATATTTCTTAATATAGGGTTTTTTAATTCTTTCGATGCTTGTTGTGCAATGTTAACTGAAGTTCTTGTAACTTCAATTGGAAATGAAATAAAGTTTCCAAGAGGTAAACGTCTAGCGTTTTGACCAAATGTTCCAACAAAGTTATAGTTTGGCACTGTATTTTTAACAATGTTTGCAACCTCTTTCATAATTTGTAAATCACTTGGCATTTTAGTGATTAGACCGTTTTTTAATCCTTTACTGTATGCATTTTTATACGAGTCAAACTCAGATAAAAAATTAAATACTTTAAAGAAATCATCCTCTGCAACATATACATCTGCAGCTACATTATAAAGTTTTCGCATTGCTTTTCCAAACTTACCAAATATTCTGCCATAAACATCTCCTCCTTTACCAATATCATCAAGCAACCCTGCAATATCTCTAGCAGTTGCTGACGAACTTACGACCTGTTCATCTAATAGAAAACGATAGAGAGCCTGATCTTCAGGTAGATTACGATAGATAAGTTGAGGTTGAATCGTATTAAACGCTTGTTTAAATCTTTTTAAAGTTTCTACAGGGTTTTTAAATAAATTACCGTTTGCTAATGAAAACTGTGATGCAGTGATAAAGTTTCTTGAGTGTGTAAAAGGACCCAAAATAGTTTTTGAAATTTGTGTTAATCCTTTTGGCACTAAAAATAAATGTTTGTATAATATATTTTTTGCAAGACTGTCTGTAATTAATCTTTCACTAAACTTTAAAGCATCTGCGTATGGATCTGATGTGAAATAACCATTCAAAGGATTTGTATAAACAGACTCACCAAGGTCAGATGTTATCTGTAAGCCATTTTTATCTGCAATAATTTTTTGATTTTTTAAATTATTAATCGCTTGAAGTCTAGTTGGATAAACAATTGCTCGTTCACCGTTTGCAATAAGCCTATCTGATTCACTTTTGATGCTATTGTAAAATTTATTCTTTGCAACTAATCCTGATAAATCTGACATAACATTTGTAATTGTGTTTCTTAAATCTCTTTTTTGACCAAAGAATCGTTGAAAAGATCTCAAATCTTTTTCTGATTGTATAAGTGTTGTAGGTTTAAATTGATTACCTTTAATATTATCCGCAATATTAATTAATTGCACTGCATTTTCATCTAACACACTCATAACTGTTAAAGGAAACTCTGGTGTTTGTGTTAATGGATTATATTTTACATTTCGAATTACATCATCTACAAGTCCATCTAAATCATCTGGAGTTAACTTAATACCGTTTCCTGCTGCGTATCTTTTAAATACTTCTTTAACTTCATTAACTGCAGACTCAGTTGGTTTGTAATTTAAAAAAGGTAAGATGCTTTTATCACTAAATATTTTGTACTCTGAGTTAAAAATATTTCTCATACGTTCACCCATAAGTTTCATAAATTCTTTGTTAGCAATATTTAAATTTCCACCAGCTTCTTTTACAAATGTATTTTTAAAAACATTAAATTGATTTCTGACCTGAAACATATCTGCAACTAAGTTATCTCTAGCTTTTGCGGATACTCCAATTTCTTTTGTAAATTCTTGAAACTGTTTTAATTTTTTCTCATCAAAACCTTTAAATACAATTTTTCCACCTTCAATTACATCATCAGTAGATGTAAGTAATTCATCCAGACGACCCACTAATCTTTTCCAGGCAGGATTACTTGTTTTAATACCCGATTCTTTTGCAATATTAAAAAGTGTTTTATCTATATCTACAATTAAATCTCTAGCTACAACCTGGCCTCCAGCTAATCCTCCTTCAACTCGTTTCATACCCTCAAATAAAAATTGACTTTTTGGTCCTGCTGGAACAAACGGTTCCACAATGTATTTAGATATCCATTGATCTAGTTCATCATCACTAAACTTTAAATCTTTTCCTGCTTTTGATACTCGTTTAGCGACTGTATTTAAACCGTATGCAATAGGCACAGAAATAGCAGCACCCTCAGCACCAAATTTAAATCTGTTATATAATCTTCTAACAGCGTCATCTGTCGCTAGTTCTCTTTGTTCACGGTCTAACGCAGAAGGTCCTCCTAAAAAATCTCCAAAAGTTCCAATATCTTCAACATCTGCAACAAGTGAAGCTCCACCAGAACCACCAATCGTTACTGCTGCAAAATTTTGTTTACCAGTTAACTTATTTAAATCTCTTGCCTTTAGTCCTGACTTAACTGCATCTGGTCTTGCTTTTACAACTTTGTTTGCTTTTGCTGCCGCTGCATATTTGTTATAAATTTGTTTTGCTTTTGTAGCACCTTTAACAGTCACATCTGCTCCTGCCTTTCCAAAAGCATAAAGCTGTGTAAACGCAGAAGTTAGTTTACCGATTGCAGTTTCTTTAACTACATCTTCAGCGCCCTGTTGAATTTTTCCTAAAACACTATTACTAAAATATTTTTCTAACTGAGCAACATAACCTTGATCAACAGGTATATTGTCTTCTCGAAGTGCATCCGCAACTTCAGCCGTAATATTTACAAGACCATATGGAATCTTAATTGTTCCATCAATAATTCCTCCAACAAAAGCAGTAAAAATATCAACATCACCTATCTCAGTTAATTGATCTTCAGGAACACCTTCTACTCTTTCAGTAATTCTTCTACCTAGTTTTCCTAACTTACTTGGACCTAAAAGTTCTACATCCTTGGGTCCAAATAAAACATCTTTAACTGTTAAGTCTCTTTGTTTGGGAGTAGCACCTGTATTAGCAATAAGACCTGGTACATCAATAATAGGATTTAATTGTTTTCTTGCTTCAAACTCTTCTTTTTTAGTTTTTACATCTTCCTCTTGTTGTCTTAATTCTGGCTCATCTGGCGTGAGATTAAACTCATCTATGTTAACTCTTTCTACCACGTGCTCTCCTTACGGGTATATTCTTCTGAATTTTTTATTACCCTCAAATCTAAAAATAGATCCAGTTTTAGGATCTATATATTTATTACCAGTGATATATGTTCCAGATACAATACCTTTTACTTTTGGATTAAGAGTAAATTGATCTTCACCAACCATTATAATATCACTTTCTCCAGAATCACTTACGCCAACAAAACCATCAACGACTGAAATCGCTTGCCCTGTTTTATCTTTTATTTTTCCCTCTTCTATATTTACAAGAACTTTGGCTGTTTGGTTTCTAAAAGTAACTGGAACATCCTCTTCAATCTCTTTTTGTTTTTTTAATACTTTTTCACTAAAAGATGTAACGGCTCTTTCTTTACTTAATAATTCATTAAACTTTGATGTGTATGCTGCATTGTATTTTTCTTTATCAGTTTTTCCTGGAAATTTTTTAAAATTAACTCTTGCAAATTCTTTTGCATTGGTCATTGCAGCTGTAACTTTTGCATCACTACCAAACATTTTTAATAGTTGTGAATCTAAAACTGCACCATACTTATCCGCTCTGTCTTGTCTTTTTTGTGATAATGCGGTGTAACCTCTTGCGGCTCCACCTAATGCTTCACCAAATGTTTGAACACGAGTTGGATCTGCACTAGCACCAAAAGCAGTTAAGAAATCACCAATTCTTTGCGTTGCAGTTGGTTGAGCCTCTTTTTTTAATTTAGATACATAATCCATCATTGCTTTTTGTTTATCTAAACCAGAAGTTACACCAGTGCCTTGTGCCGAACTTCCGTTTTTAAACATGGGTCTTTTAAGAATATTAGGCATATTAAATACCTCCGTATAGACTTGCTATTCCAAAGTTACCTATAGGCTGTTGTTGCTGTTGTGGTTGAAGACTAGTTTTTCCTGTAGATTGTAAAACAGGTCCAAAGGTTGCACCAAATGCTTGTGCTGCAGCTAAACCTGGACTTGTTCCAAGAGGTGTTCCTGGCGTTTGTAAAGCAGCTTGTCCAGCTAAGAATGGACTAAAGATATTCGTTGCTCTACCTAATTGTTGTAACGGAAATTCTTCGGCTAAAACATTTCCTTGTCTTATTGCGTCAAGCACCGATTGTGAATAAGCTTGCGCTCCAGTTCCAGCTTGACCAAGTCTAGACGTTGCAGCTAAATCAAGTTGTTGTTGCGCTTGTCCAATTCCAAGTTGATTTGCCAAAGCTTGTTGTTGTAACGTTTGCGCTCTTTGTAAACCTTGTTGTCTTAAATTTGATAAAATACCTGCATCATAAATATCTCTTTGTCTCTCGTATTCTGCTCTTCTTACACCTTCTCTTCCACCGCCAAATGCACCTGCAGTGATAGCATCCGCTGCTTGCCCCGCTCTCCCTGCTGCTCGCTGCTCGTTTAATAATGCTTGAGTCGCGTCTAATACTTCGGTTTGAAAAGGTGACATGAATGCTTGATACTGATCTGGCGCAGCTAGTTTCTGAGCTTCTTGCACAAAAGGTTCAAACGCTGCAACACCTGTGCCTGTTCCAACTCCTGCAACTTCACCCGTTGTTGAATCAAATTGTAACTGTCCTAAACCTGCTTGAGTCGCAGCTCTTTGTTGCGCCGCTTGTACTAAAGGACTAACCGCAGCAACCTTTGGAGTAATTCCTGAAATATCTAATCCCTCTCCAATAGGGGCTATTTGTTGCGCTAAAATATCTGTTACTTTTTCTGCAAAGGGTTCTAAAAATGCTGCTGGTAAACCTGCTGGAGTTGTAATTGCCATTATGCTTGTCCTTCCAATTGTTTCATTAAGGAATACATTTTTTCTGCTCCTTTATTTACACTCCCGCCGCCCGCTGCTCGAACTGCGTCTGCTGTAAATACAAACTCATTATTCGACAACATTGCTGGAATGTCATCTGCTTTTTCTTTTATACCAACGGGTGGCACAAAACCACCTGTTTTTCTAAAATCCATTTCTGTAACGCCTTGTGGGTTAGTTCTTAATGGCACGTCCATGATACCACCCATAGCTTGACCTGGTCTTCTTACAACATCTGCTGGGCCAGTTGGTGCACCTGTAACTGCTGCTCGTTTAGCTTCAGCGTATTCGGCTCTTTTAATGTCTCTTCTTTTTTCAAAAGCTTCTCTGTCTTTTTTAAAATCTTCTAATTGTCGTTGTTGAGATTCATAGGCTAATTTAGCTAGCGCTGTTGACACGGCTGCGCCACCAAATACTTTTTGAGCGTTAGTGAAAGACATGCTATTATTTTTTAATGCTTTATAAGCTTCATCTGCTTGTCGTTCTTGTGCTTTTTCTTGTGCTTTGTTTTGTAAAATATTAGTTCCTATTTTCATTCCAGCTTCAAGTATTCTAGGATCTATATTTCCAAAAATGCCACCACCTGAAGAAGTTTCTCCTGTAGGTGATCCACCATCTGGAGCAAAAGAAAATAAAGTAGAAAGACCAAAATCATTTCCTCCACCTGTTCCAGGGAAACCTCCTGATTGTGGTGCAAAACTACCAAAAGATGGACCGCTAGTTGAAGTGGTTCCAAACGATCCTCCACTAGGAGTGAAACCACCTATTTGAAATCCACCAAAATCATCTCCACCAATTCCTGCTCCTCTTCCTGCCGTATATGCCTGAGCAAAAGGTTGATGAGGTCCGGGTATAAAAGATGCAACTTGTGCAATCTTATCTAAATTTTCTTTATCTAAAACATCTCCAACTGCATCAGCTGCTTTCTTAAAAGGTTTTGTAATTTTTTTAACAATACTTCCAAAGCCATACGCTTGTCGGGTATCCATAAGACCACCACCCATTCTCATAGATCTTGGACCTGTGTAGGGATTTTTTTCGTCGTATTGATAAGCAGGAAGTTTTTGTTTTTCCATTAACATTTCCATATCTCTTTTTTCTTCATCAGACATTTCATCTGAGTCTAAGTTATAACCTTCTTGCATAGAAATAAAATCTTCGTCTTCTAACGTTTCTCTAATTAACGCCATCTCAGCAGGTGATACTTTACCTTCCATAATATCTTCTAAAGAAGGTAAGCCTCCCTCTGGCATCGTTCCATCTTGGTATAGTTGTCTTTTCATTTGTCCTCTTGCAATAGTCATATTGGGTATTGTATACAATTAGGCAGGCGTTTCAATCCTGAATGTTATAATCTACTTTGTTTTACTGAATAAATCAAGGCTAGGCATCATAAGTGTAATGTCCTTTTTTATGTCCTCTTCTGGCACACCTTTTGCCTTCCATTCCTGGTCATTTTTGTACTCTTCACCGGTCTTCTTATTTGTAATCTTTTCTATGATTTTCTCTGGTTTTATCACTTGCATTATGTCGTTACCTCTCTTGGCTGTATTTGTAGTATCGAAGCAATAACATGTAATTCATTAGCGTCACTGGCTTGCACCTTTAATACTTCACTCTCTTCAACCACTAGGGGCTGAGTCAGAAGTTCAGTAGTTGTATTTGATGCTACTGCTTTGGTTTTAAATAAAGTAAATACCGTGCCACTTGCATTGGTTAAAGTTACATCAAGATTACAGCTAGATCCTGAGTCATTAGCTACAAGCAGTGATTTAACTAAAGCAACATTTGCAGACGGTGTTGTGTATAACGTCGTGTTATCTGTTGTACTTAAATCGACTTTTGCATTTACGAAACTATTAGACATTAATTTAAAAAGAAGTTTTGTGCGATTACTTCATCCTTTAATTCTTGTTGAAACGTTGTGTTAAGTTTTTGTATCACTGCATCAAGATCTCTAACTTGTGAGTCAGCTACATCTTGTTTATATTCTTTACTAGGTCTTGTTAATGTTTGTACAATTTTTGCCATTATCTTCTTCCGTCCGGTTGTATGTCTAATCTAAAAGTTCCTAGCTTCCAGTCTTGACCTGCGCTTGTGTTTTCTACTTTTAATGATACTGCTCTTGCTCTTGCACGAGTATCAATTTTTGAGGTACTTGATGTAATTGTAAAAGGACCTAAAGGTGAACTAGCTTGTGCATTGTTTGAGTAGTTTCTTAAATTTAATGTTATTTGTGTATTGCCTGTTTGTGAAACAAAGTCCGGAACAAATCTTCTAATTTTCATAATCACTTCTCCATCGCCCCCTAAACTTTCACCATTAATATCATAGTCTCCTGATTGGATGTTTGCAGCAATCGCTGTAATCGCAGTCGTGGTAACATCATCTGTACCTTTTTCATGTTCGTAGTAAACTGTTGAACCATCTGTATTTCCAACAACATCAAAAGAACCGTCAACCGAAATACTGTATTCGGTTGCATGAGGTAAACCAAATACAGAAGAATCCACCCAAGTTGTTCTTGCAAGTGTTCCTGTCGTCCACACCGGTCTTTGTGGTGACGAGTCTAGATAATTATAAGTTACCATTCGGTTAACAACATTTGATGTTGCTGTACAATAGAACCAGGTAATTTCTCCAAACAAATTATTAAGTCCAACGTTAATGAGTTGAGCTGCTGTTGTGTTTAAATTATCATAAATAAAATCTTCAACTAAACAAACCATCGTTTCTAAATTACCAGCGTATTTAAAGAATCCATTTTCTGACATCCAGTAAGCTGTACCATCAACTTCGATTGCTGCATTCTGACCAATCAAACCACAGTTTGTTCCAACTTGTTCAAAACCAAATGTAAATGGTGGCCCAATAAAACGCATCGTAAATAGTGCAGTATCCGTCCAAACATAAATTGCATTTCGACCACGAACGGCTCCAATGATTCTAGATCCATCAGCTAGTCTTTGTGTGCCTGCTGTATTGGTTGCCGTTGGGGTGTAAGTGTTAATATCTTCTTGAGACGAGAATCTAATAAACATTTCATCTTGAGTCGTCTTGTCTCCAATGGTTGTTTCGGTTCCAAAGAAAACTAAGTGTCTATCCGGTGTTGAAACCACCATGTCACGTGAAGCAGTTGGTGCTCCTGATATAATGGTTGCTCGATTACTAACTGCATTCGCTGCATTTGAGTCCCATTCAAAAACTTCACCATTATGAATAAGTGCAATAATCTTATCTCCAAAATTATCAATTGACCATAAACCAGGATCCGTAACTTGGTCACCACTTGCCGCTTCACCCCAAGCAACAAAGTCAGAAGTATTTTCAATCGTTGCACCTGCTGAGTGCGCTGCCGCAGTTGTGTTTCTTACTTCTCTTGTAACACCTGTTAAGACGTCTGAAGTAATTCCTGTGTAAGATATTTCTTCTGTTCCAATTTGAATAAAGTTTGTACCAGATGTTGGAAACTGAGATGAGTCTGCTAATTGTATACCTGTTGTTTGTGAGTCATTGATTGCGCCAACTAAAGTCGTTTGTGCATTACCTAAAACTTCACCACCCCAAGTTCCTAGACTCCAGCCTAAAGCAGGAGTTTGTTGTGCTGGACCCACAGGATAATAATGTCTAACTCGAATACCACCGGATGCCGTTGCACCTGAACCTGTTTCTGCACTCGGCATAGTGACCGTTATGGTGGTTGTCGTTGGCACAGAAGTCACCATAAATTTTTTATCATCAAAATCAGATGCACTGTAATTAGAATTAGTAATGGTAGAAAAATTATCTAACAGAACAATGTCATTTACATTAATGTTATGCGAAGTAGAAAATGTAATGGTAACAGAGGTTGATCCGTTTGTGGTTGTGAAAGCATTTGATAATGTTGTTGTCGATTTAATTGGATGAATATCATAAAAAATACCTCCATTAAATGCATATAAAATTCTGTTCGTGCCTAGAATAGAAAATTTACTACCTGACTTATTAACAATGTGATGTGTTTTTCTAACCGCACCTGTAAGTTTATTTTCTCCAAGTTGAGCCCAACCACCAATCTTTTCTGGTGTGTTGTATCTAAATCTTACATTGTCACCATCAATCCACTGTCCTTCAGCACCTGTGGCTGTGACTTGTTTGTTAAATCCAGGTAAGAATTGTATCTTCTGTAGCATCAATCATCTCGCGTTGTTTGGTACTTTTTTAGAATTTACAAAAGGTGACTCGGCAAATGCCATGTACATATAATTTCTTGAACCATTAAATCCATCATTTGTACCTTTAAACTTTATACCATTAGATACAAAATCACAAATATCAGCAGATGTATTTTCTGAATTATTATTATTTGGAAATAATCTTGCATTTACTAAGTTTATTGGACTACGTTTATTATCAATCATGTGCCATGGATCGGTAGATGAAGTATCTTTTATAATAACAAATGCAGGTTTAAAACCAAGGTAAACGAAAGTTCCATCAGCATTTCCGTTACCAGTGTATGTACCAAATTTACTGTAACCTTGTTTTTCAGCAAAACAATAAGCTAAAGCTGTTGTGTTTGGAGTTATTAGTCCAGAATTTATAGTTACAATAGATGAATTAATAGTTCCCCACCATGTTGAACTTGTGTTTACTGCATTTGTACTATTTACTTGTAATAATTTTCCACTTGGACTTCCTAATGCTTTAAAATATACTTGCCAACTTCCAGTTGCCCCTCTTGATTTAAACCACACAACATCTGGCTCTACGCCTAATCCATGACCAAAACTATAGGGTGCAGATCCAGCTTCTGTAAAAGTACATATTGAAAATCCAGCAGTTGTTGAAGCACTTACAGTTGTAGTTTGATCTCCGTCTGTATTTGATGATCCCGAGCCACCAGCTAACCAATTCCATGCTACGTATGATTCAGTATTTCCATTTGAACTTCCTTTTCCTGAGTTATCTCCCAGAGTAAATCCATCTGAATCAAAAGATGTTAAATGACCAGATACAGTTGTTTCGGCATCAGTTAAATTTGTATACATTACTTTTGTTGCTCCTCTTACTTTGTCAAAAATCATATGATGAGATGCGGCTCTATTTCTTATCCAGACCCAGTCTGGTGCAAAACCAATTCCTGTAATAGAATTAGAACTTCCTGTTCCTGTATAAAGTTTGATATTAAAATAATCTGTTGGTTTATCTATAGTTGTATAAACAGCCATCTATCCTCCATACTCCGATACGTTTTTAGAACACACCGCAAAATATCCTGAAGGTACAGCAAATTCAAAATTACCAAAACCTTCACCATCTGCGTTGCCTGATGAAATAGCATCTATTGGACTACCAAAATTTAAGTGATGCTGACCACTACTAATACTTGATACTCCAAAAGCATAAGTTAAACCTGATGTGATACTAATTCCATTTGTACCAGAGGCTGGATTAGAAGAGCCTTGAAAAGTTCCATTTACTGAGAAATATAATTTTGAGTTATCTAAATCTACGGCTACTCCAACAATATCTCCGTTAGATAATGATGAGTATGTTCCATTTGTAATTACATAAGATGCATTATGAATCACTCCACCATCATTATTAAATCCCCAACTATCCACTGAAGAACCATAAAAAGTATTACCATTTATTGTTGCAGCTAAAGTTGGACTAACAATATTCATAATTCCACAAAACGGATAGACACCACCACTAGCAACTTGCTTATATTCCCAATACCATTTTCCTGATGACACAGCAAAAGTTGAAATGGCATGTCCTTGACTAGAGTTATCACAATCAAACCTTAAATTACCCTCAGACATGGTAGTACTACTACCGAGTATTTTTAAAGAATTTAAAGTTGCAAAGTTGTTGGTGCAGGTATCTGTAGACTGATCTGTCGCGGCTAAATTAGACGGACTAAAATCATTGTTATTTCCAGATACATCATTACCTAAAGCTGAACTATCTTCAAAATCTAAATAAAATCCATTCGTTCCAAATGTTAAATCAAGTTCAATTGGTTTCCAAACATTTGGACTGTCACTATCAAACTCTCCCAGTGAAGTTTGAGCAAGTTGTGTACCATCAACGTTTACAATCTCTGTAAGATACCCGTCAAAATGTTCTCCAGAAGAATCCTTAGCTATTCTAAGTTCATTATTAGTATTCCATTCTGTATCATGATTTTGAGAAGGATAAGTTGCAGTTTCAAAGCTAGTTTCTTGTACTCCGTTAATATACATTTTTATACGATTAGCGGCAGTTCCATCTGTTGTATCTACAGCTATGACTACATGATACCATGCACTAACATCACGAAAATTTCTATTTGTTTTTAATAACATATTAAAACTTGCACCATCAAAATCATAAATAAATAATCTATTACTACTATCAAAAGCAATTTTAGTTTCATGGTCTGTTGAAGCACCATCTTGCCAAAAGAAAGTCATACCGCCAAGAGCCGATCTTTTAAACCACCAAGAAATCGTCCACGTTCTTCTATTTCCAGAACCACTAGCTGTTTTTGATAAAACTGGACTATCACCATCATTAAATCTTAATGAATTATCAACGTCATAACCTGTATCTTTGATAGAGTTGGTTGCTAAAATTAACGGTGCGGACATTAATCCTCCAATGTTGGAAATTGTCCTAGTGGTCTTGTTACACTTCCGTCTTCCTGTTCAGTGTAAGTATATAAAGTTTCAAGAGCTGCTGCATCACTAGCATTATTAATTGCTGTTTCCATTTCATTAGATTTAGTTCTTACCGCTGATCTAAATGTTGTGATATTTGATGGTACAGAATAATCAGATACTTCTGTTGCTTTGACAATATACCAATCTGTGGGTGCTAATAAACCTTCAGCTTGTTGTTTTACATTTCTTTTCTTTTGTGTTTTTAAACCTTCAATTTTTACATCTCCAACTTCTTTATCACTTGGTAAATCTCCATTATCTGAATCTGCTTGAGTCCATAAAGTATCTGCAACATTTTTAGCAGTTGCAGTTCCCCAGGATCTAGTGACTTTACCATCTGCAAAAGTAAAAGATTCATTTGTGTTAACATAATATTCTTCATCTTTAAAATTAGATGAGTCTGTGACCACTTCATAAATACCAATCGCTTCTTTTTCAGATTTAGTCCAAAGTTGAAATATTTTAGCTGGGTATCTTACATCACCAATCACTAATGATCTTGGTTCAATGATGATTTTGTTTATTGTGTTATCTATTACTAATGCGTACATATTTTAACTTTCACTTAAATTTAAGGTTCTACCTACTTCTTGCCATACAGCTCCATTGTATCTAAAAACTAATAT
>TARA_R100000697_G_scaffold34482_2_pt1 | contig 23758 bp, 38 predicted proteins | sample TARA_R100000697 | Tara Oceans TARA_R100000697 (sample SAMEA2622788) | marine metagenome | biome: marine biome (ENVO:00000447); feature: surface water layer (ENVO:00002042); material: "saline water (ENVO:00002010), including plankton (ENVO:xxxxxxxx)" | depth 5 m
CTCTCTTTCTTTATGTAAGCCATAAACCTTTTTTCATCTTTTTTAAATCTAACATATTTTATGAAATTATCACCAACCATATCAACCATTTCTTGTAGAACCATTAATTGTTGCATTAATACATTAGTTCTTTCTTCTAATTGTCTTACAGTTAATTTTTTGTTAAAATTTTTTTTCATTTACTCCTTTCAATAGATGGAGGCTGGTATATCTTAAAATGTTCATCGATAAACAGGAGGAGTTACCAGCCCCCTCTATAGTTTTAGACTAACTATTGATTTAGTTTCTTTCTAATCTATCAAAAAAGTTATCTTCTTGTAATGTTTTTGCATAATTCAAGAAACCAGTAGTAAGATAATCATTGTTATTGTAATCTGCTACTGTTTGCTTTTCTTTATGCCATAAAACATGTGTACCAGCATTAAGAAGATCCCATGATGTTATATTCTGATTTTCAGTATAATATTCATCATTATAGATTTGATCTACTATTTTACCAAAAGTTGATGTTGCAATCTTTGGAATAAATTTATTTCTAATACTACCCATATCATTAATAGTAATATTATCAGTTGTCAATTTACTACAAGTTGTTGCAAAATCCTTAACATTAGTACCAGCATGTTTAATTATTTCAGCTGCAGATTCCATTTCTTCTGCCCAGTTTTCATTACCATGAGTATGCTTGAATCTGTAACTTTGAAACAAATTCTTTGACATCATGCCATTTTTACATAATAATCTATAGGCAAATATAGAAAACTTACCTGCAGTTGAACCATCATAACTGTTGTTAATCATAATGCCTACACCAAGATTATCTCCTACAGTTACTTCTGCATCAATCTCATCTACAGCTTTGTAGCATCTGATAAACTGTTTTCCATTGAAAAATGTTTTATCTAAGCTAAAATCTATATCTGAATAATCTATAACTTTTTCTACCATATCAGTAATTTCTTTATTGTTAACTAACATATAGTCATTACTTACTATGCCTACTTCATTCCATGGCTTTTCATAATTCAATGAATCTTCTATATGTATTGAGTATGCAGAAGATTTTACATTATCTCCAAACAATGGAACTTTTTTTATTCTTGCAAATGGGTCATTTAATTGTTTCATTACTTTAATCCTTTCACATAAGGGTTCTTCTTTAATTCTACTCCTTCTATTTTTTTACCTTTCTTTAGGTCTTTGAGTAGATTCTTTTTGTCTAGCTTTACTACTCTGTGTTCTACCCAATATTCTTGTGGTATTACAGATTCATCTACTATATTAACAGATGTTGATTCCATAATCTTTATTGGATTAAAATCAGAGTATTTAGGCATTTTATCAACAGAAATATTTGCTTCTATAACTAGTTCTTTTAGATTTTTTTGAGCTGTCTGTCTTTTCTTTATTTCTTCTTCTATCTTTTCTTTATATTCTTTAGCAAGCTCAATATCTTTATCTAGTTTTTTATAGAACCAATATACACCATCTTCTTTTCTAGCAAGTTCAGTATATAAACCTGCTAATTTTTCTTTTATCTCTTGATCTGTAAGGCTAAAGTCATCTTTAGCCATTACTATATCAGTTGTTATATCTATAAAACTTCTTTTCTTTGACATTAATATCCTTCCTGTATCATGTTTAGACCATTTAGCCTAAGATTAAGATTTAGTTGTTCTTTTTCTCTGTTAGCTACAGTCTTAACTCTTATTCTTTTTATTCTATTACCATCCATTTTATCTCTATCAGCATGCAGTGATAGTATTTTGTTTGCAGAATATGCAATTCTAAAGCTACCTCTTGAAGCAGATATGTCATTTACATTGCCTTCTCTGATAGCACCTTTGCTAATTTCTGAAACAGTTATTACTACTACATTTTGTCTAATAGCTAGTGTTCTTAGACCTTCTGATATTTCTTCCATTTTCATATTAGCATCTTTATGATTAGTATTAAGCAGACCCATATGATCTACTACTACAATCTCAGGTTTTTGTGCTAATGATGATATTCTTTTTTCTATTTCAAATGGATGACAGTTATTAGTATCAAATGTAAGCCACTGAAAATCTTTGTGCAGACCATTCTTTTTATTTCTATAATAGTCAAGTATTTCTTGTTCTGACATACCTGTTTGTATTTGTAGAAATCTCATGTATATTTGTCTTGAACTCATTTCTAATTCAAGAAAATATGTTGGTCTTTTAAGTTGACAAAGCCAGTTTTGTATTAACATTGTCTTCATTGATTTAGGTGGTGCTTGTATAACTAGTACCTCTCCTGGATAAATAGGAAAGTCTTGATTATATAGTTGGCCAATGTTGATAGGTTCTACATTAGAGTCAAGAAAGTCAATTAGCAAGTCTTCCATATTTTCTGCAGTTATTGCTTTTTGACTTTTCTTTGAACTATATAATGTACAACTAGAATTGCAGAAATGATCCATAACTGAATCACCACATCCATATCTATATCCTTTACCATTATGTCCTGTATAACAATTCTCTACAATAGTATCCATTTCTTTTTTTAGAAATGGTTTATCAGGCATGTCTACTCTTTGTCTAAAGTCTTCCATTACAACTCTTACAACATGTTCTGGATATCTATCTTTTAGCCATGCAGCAATTCTTAGTGATACATTGTGTCTTGATCCATATGGTGTGCCTTCTAACATCTTTTGTATGCAAGGATAATAAAAAGAATCACCTGTTCTGCTTGTTGTAACTATTGGTGCAGAAGATGCTACTTTTATTCTTTTCATTATATCAAAGACTGGTGTCTCTTCCTCATTTTCTACTAGATACCAATCAGGCAATCTCATTTTAGTAGCAAGTTCTTTAATATTTTCTATGTCTGTATGTAATTCAGATTCAGATATAGGAATTTTAAACAAATTAGATTTACTATTCTTTGTATTAGTAAGTCTAATAATTCTTGTTTTATCTACTACTGAGCTATCTGCAAAATCAAATATACCATTAGATGTAAGACAATCTTTCATTCTTAGATGTAAGTCTTTAGATGGTTCCCATTTGAATATACCTTGTGATACACCTACATGGAAGCCAGTTCCTGAAAAATATAATCTGTACATTACATCAAAGTCTTTCAAAAATTCACATAGACCTATTGTAAGTTGTCTTGCTCTTTCTGAACTATCACCATCTACATCAAAGTAAAATTCTTTTGGCATATAAATTTTACCATCATAACCTGCAAGTGTTTGATTCTTTTTGTAGTATTCTTGAACATAGTCATCATAACTGTATAGACTAGCATAGGTATCTTTAGTGCCTTTCCATTTACCTAATTCATCTTCAGATATAAAATGATGTCTGTTTGCAATACCAAATGCAACTTCTTTTATCATGGTTACTCCTAAATGGTAGAGAGAGGAGTTGGCGACTCTCCCCTCTCTTTTGGTTCATCTTATCTTAATCCCAAGGATCTGGGTTGCTTTTTGAGGAAGGACTATTGTTAAGATATTTCTTTATTCTTTCTTCACAAGATTGCTTCATTCTATTTACACCTGCTTCATCAAACTCTTCCAAGTCATTCTTGAATACAGAAGGAGCTATTATTTCTGAAACATTAGTATAGCCTTGATCATTTTTGTAGAAATAAACATTCATTTTATTTCCTACTAAGTTTTCAGGTTGATCATCTATTCCTATGGTAGTATTGCCATCACTACCTTCTAAGACTTCTTTTATTCCTGAATTAGAGAATCTAAATAAGTTTAATACTGCAAACTCTTCTTTAGTTTCTTTATTATACTTTTCATGTATTCTAAGTTTTAAGCTATCAGGATAGCCATCAAAGAATATATCTAAATATTTAGTGCCTTCTCCTGTATTGTATTTACCAGGAACAGCTTTAGACATAGTTACTTCATGCCAACCTTCTCCAAAGGATACTCCTGTAGTCTTCTTTATAGTTAATGTTTTCATTAAGATTCCTTCCTTATTGTTTTAAGACTATATGTTTTACCTGAACCTGGTGCACCAATGATTAATATCTTTGCACCATTCCAGCCTTTCTTTTTAACTGCATCAATTACTAATCTATAATCCTGTGGTATTTCTGCATCTAGTAATTGAGTTCTATCTTTAGCATTGTCATATCTTTCTGTTCTTTGTGTTCTCCACATAAATGTACTGTTACCTTTTAAGTCTGTAACAGATTTAGTATAGAATACAAAGTCAAACCATTTAGATATGTCTTCTTTGCTTGATCCATCTATATATGGTATGAGTTTAGTAGTGCCATCATCCATATGTTGTGTTTTGCTATGACAATTCATAATCACAATGCCTGGTATCTTTGTTAGCATATCAAGCATTTTATCTAGATTATTTTTTAGTTTGCCCCACTCTTTTAGTTTCATTGTACCATCTTCAAGAGTAAGAGACCTTTGGTATTTTTTAGATAATTCAGAAACTGTATCTACTATTATCCCTGATATTTCTGTGTTATTAGCAGGTTTAATTTCTGTTTTTTCTTGTTTAACAACTGTATTGCCAATCTTCACTTCTTCTACTACTTTGAATGGTTTATACAATTGTTTTATAGTTGTAGCAAACTCTTTCCAACTACTTGATTCTAGCATAGGGTAGCCAAATAATTTCTGTACATCTTTGGGGCCACCAAGTGTTTTAGACCCATGCTCTAGGTCAAAGTATAATAACTTCATTTATTCTCCTTTTGATAAGACGAGAAAGGACTGCAATACGCAGCCCTTTTCTGCCTGATAATTTAGTATAAAATTACCCAAAAACACAAGGCTTTATATGTCAAAACTCATTAGTCTTCTCCTCTTAGTTTCTTTTCTAGTTCATCTATTGCAAATTCAAGATCATGCAATGCTGAGTTAGCAGAGTCTAATTCATTTCTACATCTTGATATTTCTGAGCTAACATTTATGCTTGGCTGTTGATATGTTTTAAGATTTCTTATTACAGATGAAAGTGTTTCGGTTGTTCTGTTTAATTTATCTATATCACTATTGAAAGACATATTAAGCTCCTAGTTGTGGTACACCTGCACCAGTTAATATTTTATTGACTTCAGTTGTTAGTCCATCAAGTTCATTAATACCATGAAGAAGATCTGTTGCTGCTCTTTTCTGTCTTTCTAGTTCTTCTATTTCTTTTCCTATGTCATTACCTTTACTGTTTTGCAGTGCAACTTCTTCACAAGCTTTTCTATATGCTGAATTTATAGTTTCATAACTTGATCCATTGTATATAGTAGGCCAGTCACTATTGTAACCTTTTACATCTAAAGCCTTTTTAATATTTTCATAGATTTGTTTTAAAGTACTACAAAGTGTATCAGCTTCATGTTTTATTACATTAAATCTCATTAATTTATCAAATACATCTATTTCTTTGAGATAGTTTTCATATTGTTTATTACCTAGATCAGTTACTTTAGATGCATTTTTATGTTTAAGAACTGATATCTTAGCATCTATAGCTTCTTCTATTCTTTGAGTAAAATACTTTCTTTGTTGAACACTTATTTTATTTGACATGTTTGTCTCCTTCTTTTATTATTTATAATACTGGCATTATTTCTGTTTTTAAATACTTCTGTCCTTGTATTTCTACTGTTTGCCCTGGAAACTCTGCTTTAAGCACACCACCATCATTACCTTCATCATCCATTTGTGCTATTATTACTACTCCATTGTCCAAAGTAAAAGTTATAGGTCTTTTATGCCAACCAAAGTCTTCTTCTGCTTCTGTCTTTGTTAAGTAGGCTACTTCTGTTATTGTTCTGCCTACTAATATATCTGAAGCTACTTTAGTCCACTTTTTTATTATATCTGCTTCTAACATTATGTTTTCCTTCTTATTAATTTATATTTTCCATAATAGACATTGTCCCAAGCTTTTATCATTGCTTGTTCATTAGTTAGTTCTCCATCTTGAAACAAGTCTTCATCAGGCACTTCTTCCCAGTTATTAAGATATATATATTTGTACATTTATCTCCTTAAAGTTATCCCTGCCATAGTCTTTGTGTCAGAAAGATAATATCTATCACCAACTTTATCCAAAAGCTTATGATTCTATTTACTATGACAGGGAATTTTAATGTTGAGGCTGGGCATGCTGGGATGTTCATGCATGCTATGTAAGAGGAGCTACCTCTCCTTCCCACTCAGCCTGTTGGTTACCAATTAATGAAAGGGACACAGGTAGAAAGAGAGGTACCTATGTCCCTAATAGCTTCCACACACATATGTTAGCTATTTAATTTATTTCAGTTTTTTTTCTAAAGTCTATATTCTTTGTTACAATATAGTCTACAAAGTAGTCAAGCTCATCTTGTGTAAACAGATGTAGATGAGCTTTTATAAACTCTATTAATATGTCTCTTTCTTTTTGTTGCATCAGACCTCTCTGGGATGATACTGCCTGAAAGTAATACCTCCAGGCATGTATGCTGTAGTGTGATATTTAGTTGTCTTTATTTTAGTAATAAAGCCTAATTTACTACAGCTTGTTAGAAATGCACAGATTATTTTTGAAAACATTGATTCTTTTTCTTTACTCATCTTCTTCCTCGTCTTTCTTTATTGCTTTTACTCTTATTAAATAACAAGTTACACATAGTTCATCTTTATGATGATCTATCATTACTGCATCTTGTTCTTCACAATCTACACAGCTACCTCTTTCCATAATGCTTAGCCATTTCTTTCATGTCTATTTCAAATTGCAATATAGTTTCTTCAGCTGTATTGATTTGTTCTTGTAGTTTTGTTAAGCATTGCTGTATAGCTTCTGGATTAGCTTTAATACCAAGCAAAGCTTGTGCTTCTTTCATTACTCTTACTGTTTCTATTAGATACAACTCTTGCTCTACATCATTCATTGTAGGCATTGTATCAAATATATCTTCTTTATCTTTATGATGTTCATATATTTTTGACATCTGTTCTCCTTCTTTGTTTAAACCCAAAAACACAAAGTTATTTGTATTTAGTTTTATATTGTTCTATTTTATTAAATATATAATCTGGGTTACTATCTTTGGTTATGCTGTTTAATATATCTTCAGCATCTTGTAGTTGTTCAGGATGGCAAAGCTCTCCATTAGCTAGTATAGCCATAGCTTTGTTGTCTAGCTTTATATGTTTAACAAACTTGTTGTCTTTATATTCACTTACCATCTTTACAGTTATATTGTTACCATATTTATCAGGTGTTAAACTGATTTGCTTTAGTCTATATGTCTTCACTCTGAACCTCTTTTATTTTATTTTTATAATGAGAAATCTGTCCTTCTTTATCTTCTGGTATCCATTCTTTTTCTGCAGCATTAAGGACATTGGCTATATCATTTATGTTTCCATAAGTATGAGATATATGTGTAAGAATATCTCCAAGCATTTCTTTTATTTGTTTTATTTCTTTGTTGTGTTCTTTGACTTTTTGTACTGTTTGTTCAAGGGTAATTGGAACAGTTTGTTGTGAGTTAGTTGTTGTTTTCATAGTACTCCTTCCAGCTAAAGACTACAAGCAAGAAAGATATAGCTAGCACTATAAAGAAAGGCTTGTATATCATATTATTTACATAAGCATATGTTGTATAAATAGTAGACAGTATAGTAGCAAAGCTAGCTAGCATTATATCTACAGCAGTAGCAGGCTTTATTTCTGGACTTTCTTTTATTGATTCAATTAAAGGTGGTTTCTTTTTAACTTTAGGTTTAGCTTTCTTAGTTACTTTAGTTTTTTTATTTATTTTAATCATTATTACCTCTATGGCTTGTTATAAAAAGATGTGTTTCTTCCATTAATTTTAATTTATCTGCAGGTATATCTTCTAATGGTTCTTCTATTAAATTCATCCATGACATTAAAAGTATCTCTGCATGCAGTACCCTGTCTCCAAGATACTGCATATTATCTATCATTTCTTTTTTAGTCATAGCTACCTCCATAGTAATGCTCTCCTAATAATGCTTCTGATATTTCTTTTGACCAGCCAAGGCTCATATTATATTCTATTATTTTATAATCATTGACCATACAAGTACAGCTTGCATCATTACATGCATCTTTTATCATTTGCTCTCCTTAATTTTTTTATTTCAAATTTTAAAGATGAAATCTTTTCAGTTAAAGCTTTTATTACTATCTTTTCATTAGTATCAAGCTTTCTATTAATTCTATATTTTTCTATTTCATTCATTAAAATATCTTCCTTTTATTATGCAACCAGTGCAGTCACATGATACATATGTTTTATCAAAAGCTAGTTTGGCTTTTTTGCCATTAACATATGTCTTCCATTTACTATAATCATAGAATGTGACATAGTATGTACATTTTTCTATCTGATTCATTTATTTCTCCTGTTTCTTTATTACAGACATTCTTACAGCAAATAATCTAGCTTTAGACCATTTGTTAAACTTGTGTCTAGGTTCTTTAAAATAAGTAGCAGCCCAGTCAACGAGCTGCCACTTCTGCATATAAGGTTGTTTAGCATTATACATAGCCTAGCTTAACCTTTATTATTTCTATGATAGACATATGTCTTACATCATATTTCTTAGCTGATTTTAGTAGTTGTTTAGCTTTTAACAATTGATTGTACCTATCTGCTCTGCCATTATATAATCTTATAATGGCTTGTTCATCTTTTGTTAGGCTGTCAAAAGCTTTTGTTACAGGCTTGTTAGCTTTAGTTAAGCTATCAGCTAGCCTCATATATTTAACATATCTTTTGTGTATGTATTGTTCTATTCTATCCATTAGACTCTCTTTCTTTATTTAGATTTAAAATTTAAACAGTAAGCAACTTTATCAGCAACCATTTTATCAGCCACCAATGACAGCTATGAATACAACTGCAGTATTGGTCAGCTCTGCTGACACCTTTTTAAGGAGTTATAGGGAGTGCTGTACATTTGGCCCTGTTTAGTTTAAACCAAACACTCCCTATTCCTGATATAGATCCCAATGCCTTTTTGGCAAAACTGTCTATATCTTATACAGGGATCAATATTTAGAGGTAAAGGGGGCATAAGCCCCCCTATGTTGTGGAGGAATAGTTAGAAAGGTGCTTGTTCTGTAGATGATTCTTGTTTGGTATCAGGTTGAACAGGCTGTGTAGATGCAACTTGTTTAGCATAAGTTTCATCATCAACAAGATCTCCACCAATAAAGCCCCAAGCTTTTTCAGGCAGATCATCAATATGAACCTCAGGATCATTAAGAAACCATATGTGCTGTTTCTCTCCTGATGCATTGTTGCCAAGTTGATATCTTGATTTGAAGCCAAACATTGTTACAACATTTGATACAAGATTAGTGTAGTAACATCCTGCTTTTGGGGATGTTCTTTTGTAAACCCTTACTGCTTTTTTAGGTTGAGAGTTTACAACTGTTTCATTTGATTCATTTTGCATTGAAATAAATCCTTTCTTCTTAATGATAGTCACAATAAATATAAGGGTAGTGACGACTATCTTGCCACTACCCAAAAACATAAAGCTGTTAGAATATAGATAGAAGTCTTAACAACAGCTTTACAACTACAATAATACAAGTGACACAAGTTAGATGAAGTAATATCATCAAGTAAACAGCAAGTGTCCATTCAGGTTCTATAAGTTTCTTTAACATTAGTTCTCCTATAAGTTTAAGTATAAGTCCTAATAATATATAGTATGTACATACATACCCAAATACAGAAAGAAAGCATTAACACTGCTACAAACTATGCAACAACAATAACTACATTAAACAATATGTTACAACAAATGATACGGTCTGCACCTGCTGCAGTCTGAAAGACTGTACAGATGGGCAGACACCTTGCAGTTGAATTAAAATTGAAATGCAACTTGAAATGTAACTGAATTTTAATTCAGAAAAGCTAATTGAAGTGGGGGTAGTATAGTAAATAAGGCAAGCATTAAAATGCCCCAATTTTTTGGATTGGCTTCCCAAACTGTTTTAGATTGCAACTAAAACCTATTTTCTGATAGAAACATAAGCCTTGATTTATATGCTTAACACTATGTAATATTGTGTGTGATAAAACTAATTTAATAAAATTACTTTGTTACATCAGTTGTTACTACTAGTTAAAACATAGGCACCTTGAGGGTGCCAGTACTTATGAGAGAATATACTATATCAAAGCAGAAACATCTTGTATATGATGATGTAACAGAGTTGCCTCAAGACTTAAACTATCTGCAGAACTGGAGAGATGCTAATATTGGAGATTGGGTTCAAGCTGATGATGGGTCAATAGTTCAGGTATTAAGATCTGGCATAATGAGAAAGAGAAGAGGTAAGGTTAAAGAGGTTAAATACTTAGGAACCTGCACTGGTACTTTCTCAACTGCAAAATCAACTAAATTGCATACCAATCCTTTTGATAACATTTATTCATTTTCAGGCAAGAAGTACCAGCAGGGTTCATTAAGAGATAGAAAAGACCCTACTACCAATGAGGTTCTATTTGCTCAATATGTTTCAAAAGGCATAAGTCCAGAAGAAGCATATTTAAAAGTATATAAGACTAAAAATAGAAGACATGCTTATACATCTGCTGGAATATTAATTAAAACAGAGAGGATTAAAAAGTTAATGAGAGAAGATTTAAAACCTGTATTAAAGAATTTAGGTATAGATATGGAGTTAGTATTGTCAGGGATTAGAGATATAGCTACTACTGCTGAAAAAGACTCTGACAGACTAAAAGCTTTAATAGAGCTTGAAGATATATTAGAAATAAAAGAAACATCTAAAGTGCAAGAGGTTACTGGTGCATTGTTTCAAGGATTTCAACCTGCACAGCTAGAAGCTGCAGTTAAACCAAAAGAATTAAAGGAGTAATATTATGCCATTAGTAGGTAAAAAACATTTTCCATACACAGTTAAAGGCATGCAAGATGCTTTAAATCATGCAATTAAAACTGGTCAAAAAGTAAAAGTAGATAAAAAAGGTATGAAGAAAATGATGGAAGGTGGAAGTGTAGATGATTTAAAACAGATATCTAAAGAATTAAAGAAAGCATCTAAGATGCATGCTAGTCAAGCTAAAAGAGTAAAGAAACATGCTGATAGTATGCAAAAAGGTGGCCTCTTAAAAGGCCCTAGTCACAAAGAAGGTGGTATACTTACACAAGTAGGTAACAAACCTATTGAAATGGAGGGTGGTGAATATGTAATAAAAAAATCATCTGCAGATGCATTAGGAAAAGAAACTTTAGATTACATTAATAAAAAAGGTGCATTGCCTAAAATGATGCAAGGTGGCAAGGTAGATCCTGAAATTCAAAATTTATTTAAATTAATGAAGAAGAAATAATGGCTGAAAAAACTAAAAAACCTACTTTAAATGCAAGAGTAGCAGATATTGAAAATTGCATGGACCAAATATTAAATAGCTTAGAAACTCTATTAGAAAGAACTGAGTTTATAGAGTCAGAACTAGAAGCTCTAAAGGCAGAAAACATGAGATTAAATGCAGAGGTAGCATATATAAAACCTAGACTAGGCCTTCCTGTATAGTGGCTAATATTAACTTTCATAATGTTTCTAAAGAAGAAGAAGCTTTAAGAATGGCTTATAATGATTTAATAGCTTTTGGTAAATTATTCTTACCTGATGACTTTTTAAGATCAGAAACACCTTGGTTTCATTATGATGTAGCAGATTCAATCAATGATCAAAATATTAAGCAATTAGCTATTATAATGCCTAGAGGACATGGCAAAACAGTATTAACCAAAGCAGACCTTATGAGGTCTTTTTGTTTTAATCAGAAAGATTTTGAATGGGGATTTGTAGATAAAAAACCAGATCCTTTGTTTTATGGCTGGGTATCAGCTACAGCTAAGCTTGCTACTGGTAATATGGATTATATTAAATCTCATATAGAAATTAATGAAAAGATACAATATTATTTTGGGGATCTTAGAGGCAAAAAGTGGACTGAGGTAGATATTGAAATGGCTAATGGTTGTAAACTAATATCTAAATCTAATATATCAGGTATAAGAGGAGGGGCAAAGCTACATAAAAGATATGATCTTATTGTATTGGATGACTTTGAAGATGAAAACAACACAATTACTCCAGAAGCTAGAAACAAAAATTCCAACCTTATTACTGCTGTGGTATTCCCTGCTCTTGAGCCCCATACTGGTCGTCTTAGGATTAATGGTACTCCTGTACATTTTGATAGCTTTATTAACAATCTTATTGTTAACTATCAAAAAGCTGAAAAGAAAAATAAAAAGTTTTCTTGGAATGTGAAGATGTTTCAAGCAGAACAATCTGATGGTACAGCATTGTGGGGTAGCTGGTTTGGAAAAAAAGAATTAGAAAGAAAGAAAAAGTTTTATGCTGACTCAGGTCAGCCTCATAAATATTATCAAGAATATATGATGCAAGTTCAATCTGAAGAAGATTCAATGTGGACTAGAAGTCATATAAAAGAATATGAAGCTACATATATGTATGAACCAGAAGCAGGTATTGGATTTTTAACTTTTCCCAATGGAGATGTTAAACCAGTTAATGTATTTGCAGGTGTAGATCCAGCTACAGATTCTACCAGAAGAGATGCAGATTTCTCAGTTATTTTGTTTGTAGCAGTAGATGAGTTAAATAATATATACATATTAGATTATACTAGAAAAAGATCTTTGCCTGTTCTTGGAATACCAGGTGAAGATAAAAAAGGCATAGTAGATTATATGTTTGATATGCAACATATATACCATTCTAATTTAATGGTTATAGAAGATACATCTATGTCAAAGCCTGTAATACAATCAGTTATGTCTGAAATGAAAAGAAGAAATGATTTTTCAATTAAATTTAAAGCAGAGAAGCCTGGAACTAGAATGTCTAAAAGAGACAGAATACAAGAAGTATTAGCAGCTAGATTTTCTGTAGGTCAAATATATTTAAAGCCTGAGCATTATGATTTATATCAAGAGATACTTACATTTGGTCCAAGGATGTCACATGATGATACTATTGATGCTTTAGCATATGCTTGTAAATATTCTTTTCCTGTTAAAGGAGTGACTGAAAATAAAGGTTCATATTCAAAGAAAAAACCTAAAGCTAAATCTTGGGTGGTGGCTTAATATGCAACATGTTTTATATTTAGGGCAAAGAAAGTGATAGGTAAACATTATGTCTAAAAGTACAGTTAATAAGGCTGGTAACTATACTAAGCCTACTATGAGAAAAAATTTATTTAGTAGAATCAAAGCAGGGGGAAAAGGAGGACCTCCTGGTGTTTGGTCTGCTAGAAAAGCACAAATGCTAGCTAAGTCTTATAAAGCTAAAGGTGGAGGTTATAAAGAGCTTGGTGGATTTATTGAAACTATGGCTAATGGTGGAATGGCATCTTCTCAAAAGTCTTTAAAGAATTGGACTGATGCTGATTGGGATTATATATCTAAAGGTGATGAAAAGAAGCCTAAATCTCAAAGAGGAAGATACCTTCCAAAATCAGTAAGGCAATCTTTAACACCTGGTCAGAAAGCTAGTGAAAATAAAAAAAAGAGATCTGCATCATCTAAAGGAAAAGTAAAAGCTAAATATTCAAAAGATGTTGCTAAAAAAGTTACAGCAGCTAGTAAGTTTTCAAAAGGTGGAAGCACTGCTGCATGGCAAAGAAAAGAAGGTAAAAATCCTTCAGGTGGTTTAAATAAAAAAGGAGTTGCATCTTATAGAGCAGCTAATCCTGGATCTAAATTGAAAACAGCTGTAACTACTAAGCCTAGCAAATTAAAGCCAGGTAGCAAGGCTGCAAATAGAAGAAAGTCTTTTTGTGCTAGAATGGGAGGGATGAAAAAGAAACTAACTTCTTCTAAAACAGCTAATGATCCTAATTCAAGAATTAATAAGTCACTTCGCAAATGGAATTGTGAGGATGGTGGCTATGTACAAACAAAAAAACAAGGGGGTAGAGTTATGCCAATGGGCAAAGGAACATATGGGTCACAAGTAGGAAGACCTAAGAAAAAAATGAAAATGGGTGGGAAAGCACCTATGAAGAAAAAAATGGCAGACATGATGGATAAATTATCTATGATGTATGGTGGTAGCATGCCAATGGGTAAAAAGAAAATGGAAATGGGTGGTAAAATGCCAATGATGAAGAAGAAAATGAAAAAAGGTGGAATGATGAAAGTTGATTCTTCCAAAAACCCAGGTCTTGCTAAATTACCTAAGCCTGTTAGAAATAAAATGGGTTATATGCACAAGGGAGGTGGTGTTGCACATAGTAAATCAGTTGGTGATCCAATTGCAAGCTATAGCAATGGCAACTACAAAGAAGGACAGTAATGAAACAAGGTTACCATACTTGACCAGATGATCCAAACCCACATCCAGTTGGAACGGTTCATAAAAAGAAAAAGCCTATGGCTTATGATAATATCAATAACTTAATGAGTTTACTTGATATATTAGATAAAGGGAAGTAATGTCTAGAAAAAAATACAAAGATAAAAAAGTACAGAGAATAAAGAATCTATACAATAGGTTAAACACTGAACACAGAGATCAATGGCTTTCTATTAATCAAAGAGGGTATGATTTTTCTAATGATAATCAAATTTCAGATAATGAAAAAGCTGTATTAGAAGAATCAGGTATGCCTACATTCACTATTAATAGAATTACCCCTGTTGTAGAAATGTTAAACTATTATGCAACTGCAAATCAACCTAGATGGCAAGCTATTGGTGCTGAAGGTAGTGATGCTAATGTAGCAGCAGTATTCTCTGATATAGCAGATTATATTTGGTATAATTCAAATGGACAAACTTTATTATCTAATGCAGTTAATGATGCAATTACTAAATCAATTGGTTATTTAATGGTAACTGTAGACAAAGATATGGATCAAGGCATGGGTGAGGTTATACTTCACCAGCCTGATCCTTTTGATGTTTATATAGATCCTAAGTCTAGAGATATGTTGTTTAGAGATGCAGCTTATGTTATGGTTAGAAAGATGTTGCCTAAGACTCATTTAAAACAATTATTTCCAAACTTAGCTAAAAAAATTAATTCTATAAGTTCACAATATGAATCAGAAAGATCTTTGACAAGTAAAGCTATAGATAGAGATCAAAAAGATATATTGCAAACAGATATAGATTATGGTATTAACAATGAGGGTGAAGATGATCCACTTATAGATTATTTAGAAACATATGAAAAAGTGAAGATAGCATATGTTAATGTATTTTACAGGGCTCCATTAACTCCAGAACAATTAAAAGAATCTAAGAAAGTAGTTCAAATTAAGTTGTCTGAAATGCAAAAAAATATGGAAGTTGATTTCTTAGAGCAAAAAAGACAAATGGAAGCAGCTGTTCAGTCAGGTCAAATGATGCCTGAAAGATATGAGCTTGAAATGGAAAAAGCTGCAACTATGATGCAAAATCAATTACAATCTGCTCAAATAGAATTTACATCAAAAATACAAGATGAAATGTCTAAAGTAGAAAATAAAGTTGTTAGTAAGAAAGAATATAGAATTTTAACTAAAAATAAAGATTTTGCTGACAATATAATAGATACTGTAGATTTTTATGATAATAGAATAAAACTTACCTGTATAGCTGGAGATCAATTTTTATATGAAAAAGTTCTTCCAGAAAAAATAAAAGATTATCCTTTAATACCTATACACTACAAATGGATTGGTACACCCTATCCTATTTCAGCTGTATCTCCACTTGTAGGAAAACAACAAGAATTAAATAAAGCACATCAACTTATGGTTCATAATGCTAGTCTAGGCTCTTCACTTAGATATATGTATTATGAGGGTAGTATTGATGCAGATATATGGGAACAATATTCATCTAGTCCAGGAGCTTTGTTGCCTGTAAATCATGGCTATGATCCACCTACTGCAGTTATGCCTGCACAATTATCTAATGCATTTTTTGGCATAGTGAATAGTGGTAAAAATGATATGGAATATCTAGCTGGTATATATTCAGCACAACAAGGAGATACATCAGCTACACAAGATATGCCTTATAGAGGTATGTTAGCTATGGATGAGTATGGTACTAGAAGAGTAAAGTATTGGCTTAAACATTCAATAGAGCCATCTCTAAAGCATGTTGGTGAAGTTGTAAAACAATTTTCTCAATCAGTTTATAGTGCTCACAAAACATTTAGAATAGTTCAACCTTCTTCATTGCAAGAACAAAAAGAAGTTGAAATAAATAGACCTATATACAATGATCTTGGTAAAGCTATTGGTAAATTTCATGATTATGGTTCTGCAAAATTTGATATAAGAATAATTGCTGGCTCTACATTGCCTGTTAATAGATGGGCATATTTAGAAGAATTAAAACAATTACTAAATGCAGGTGTAGTTGACAGGCAAGCAGTTCTTGCAGAAACAGATATTAGAAATAAAGAAAAAATACAAGAAAGAATTGGTGAAATGCAACAAATGCAATCACAGATACAACAATTGCAAGAAACTATCAAAGATAAGGAAGGCACTATTGAAACACTTGAAAGACAAGTTGTTCAAGCTGGTATCAAAGATAAGGTTAGACAAGCACAAATGGATATCAACAATGATCAGCAGAGATATAGAAATAAAACAGAAAAAGAATATTATGAAACACAGGCACAACAAAAGCTTATGAGAAATAATTTGGCTAGTGAAACTAACTATAAAAAGAAAGAATTAAATAATTTGTTAAAAGATTTTCAAAAAAGTTTAGATAAAAATAACAACAAACAATAAGTTAAGGAGAAAATATGTCTAAAAAAGATAATAGTAACCCTAGCGTAGAGGATGTTCTTCAAGGAGATACAGAGGAATCTACAGCAGGCTCTAGTGATTTTTTTGACAACTTAGAAGCACAAGTTAATGGTGCAATAAGTGATGATATACCACAACCAGAAACAGAACAGGCAACTCAGGAAGCTGACCCTGGAGACACTGGCAATGAGGTGCAAACGGATTGGAAAGCCAAAGCTGAAAACTTAGAAAAAAGATATGGCGATTCAACCAGAGAAGCTCAAAGATTAAAAGCTGAAAATGATAACTTGGCAGAGTTGTCAAAATTCAGACCTTTAATTGAGCATCTGAAAAATAGTCCTGATGCAGTTCAGGCACTTAGAGATAGTATAGGAGGTAAAAATCCTAGGTCTTTGACAGAAAGGTTTGGTGAAGATTTTGTGTTTGATGCTCATGAAGCAATGTCAAATCCAGAATCTGATTCAGGCAAGGTACTGAATGAGTATATAGCAAATACTGCACAACAGCAAGCATCTGCTATAATCAATCAAGAAAAACAACAATTTGCACAGCAAGAACAACAAGCAAACATCAAGGCTGAAGCTGAAGAATTTAAAAAGAGAACTGGAATGTCTGATGCAGAATTTAATGAGTTGCAAGCTAGAGCAAATGAACATGTTTTAACATTGGATGATATATACTATTTATTAAATAGAGACAAAGTATCAAAAAATGTTGCAGATAATACCAAAACTGATATGCTAAATCAAATGAAACAAGTTAGAGATATACCTCAAAGTGCTAGTAATGCTAATAGTCCAGGAAGAGAAGCTCAAAGTCAAGACGACAAGATGTTTGACATCTTAAAAGGTCTAGATGAGGGCACTGATAACTTGTTCGGTTAGAGGTAAAAATTTAAACCTTAATTGAACTTAAATAAAATAAACACATAGGAGACAGTTATGTCAGATTATATAAGTGCAATAAATCCAAGCACTAATTTAAATGTTTCTGATACTGCAACTTGGTCTGATGGCACTAGTAAAGATACTGGTGATCTGAGACGAAAGTTTAATTTTGGTGACAAAGTTAGTGAATTGGCAATAGCTCAAGATCCTTTTTTTAGATTTGTATCACAAGTAGCAAAAACACCTACTGATGATCCAGCATTTAAATTTACTGAAAAAAGAAATTCTTGGCACAAAAGATATGTATACCCTGTAAGTCATGCAGCAACAAGTGCTGTGGGAACTACAGATCCAACTATTGCAGCAACAGCTGTTGAGGCAGGTAAAACATATTATATTAAAGTTGGTACAGATTATAAAAATACAGGTAATGTTGGAGTTGTTTATAATAATTCTAATGCTACTAATTTCCAAGTAGGAGATTCAAATACAAAGCCAAACTTTTTATTTCAAGATCAATTAATAAAGTTTAATTATAGAGCAGCAGGAGAAGCTACAAATTTCTATGCTGTAGTAGACTATTTAGTTGGTAGAATTAAAAGTGTAACTCCTTCAGGTGAATATCAAATTCTTGAGCTTGAAATAGTAAAAGGAACTGCAGATTCTGTTGATCTTATTGGATCATCTGCAACAGTTCTTTGGACAACTAGTACAAACACTCATGATAAATTGATATCTTCACAATTAGAAGCAGCTAGAGCTTATATAGTAGGTACTGCACATGCTGAAGGATCTGGATACCCTGAAACTTGGTTTGATCAGCCATATTCAACAGGATTTGGTTTAACTCAAATATTTAAAACATCATGTGCTATGACTAATACTGCAAGAGCAACTGTTCTTAAATATGAGCCAAATGAATGGGCAAGAGTATGGAAAGATAAGTTAATTGAACATAAGTATGATATTGAACAAACTTTGTTATTTGGTAAACAACAAGAGCTAAATGGTGTTCAATATACTCAGGGTGCTGTTGACTTTTTAACAAGTTATGCTAATACATTTAGTTTAGACTCTAATACTAAAACAACAGATGATTTCTTGGATGATATGTCACAATATCTAGATCCAAGATTTAATAATTCTAATGCTACAGTATTTTTCTGTTCTACAGCTATTTATAACTGGTTGCATAAATTAGGTGGATACTTCAAAAATAATATGGAAATATCAACTAACTTTAGTGCTGACTTAGCTGTTACTGGCAGAAAGAAAGTATTAGGATTAGATACTACTACAATATCTACAGTATATGGTGATATGAATGTTGTAAGAAATATTCATTTAGATGGAACTGCTGTTAAGATTCTAGGTATTAACATGAAACATGTTAAATATAGACCACTTGTAGGTAATGGGGTAAATAGGGACACATCAGTATATGTTGGAGTCCAAACACTTGAGAACTCTGGTGTTGATAGAAGAGTTGATTTAATCTTAACAGAAGCTGGGATGGAGTTTTCAATGCCTGAATCCCATGCTATCTGGACTTAAAGGAAAGGAGATAAATTATGGCTAATCCAAATTATGGACAAAATAAGTCTGATTTTAATATTCAAGATGTAGTTGATCTTTTTAGACCTGATCAAATTGGTCAAGTTGAAGGAAAAGGATTTATAGCTAAAAAAGGTACAGTCTCTTTTTCTGGTGGTGATACTACTACAACCAAAGAAATAATATCTTTTGGTACAAATACCTCTGTATGGGGTGGATTTGTTAGAGTAGAAGGAATTGGAAACAACAGTGGATCTCTTGATTTTGATCTTGGATTAACAGCTGGAGCATCAGATTTTGGTGCTGCTTATGGAGATAGTGGCGATGGTGTATATGCAATCAAAGCACATGACTTCATAGCAGTTGCATCTGAAGATTGTCACTTTTCAATTGATGCTAATACCATACCATCATCTGCTACAATAAAAGTAACAGTTGTTTTAATTACAGCTGTTGCACCAGCATCATCATAAAGGGGGTAGCAAATGCCAGGTAAATACTTTTTTGCAAATAACCCAGATGGTAGAGTCTTGGCAGGGTCAGCAACAGTTGACTTTGGAAATATTACTGATGGTAATGAATTGGCTACAGACATTACTGTAACAGGAGCTGCTTTAGGCGACATTGTTATGGTAAGTCATAGTCTTGATGTGTTAGACTTACAACTTACTGCAGATGTTACTGCAGCTAATACTGTTTCAGTAGTAGCTAGTAGTAGTGGTGATGATGTAAATCTAGATTCAGGGACTGTAAGAGTCTTGGTAATACCTTCAGGAGCTGTAGATGATATCATAGCTGATATGTAAATAAAAACAAAGATATGGGAGGGGCAACCCTCCCTGTCTTACAACAATCTCATTCATGCTTAGTCAAGGCTTAGAGAGGAGGAAATTTGGCATCATTTGAAGCACAAGTAGAAGCTTTAACAGGTTTAACAATAGAAAGCTCAGGTAGCAATCCTACACAAGCACAATTAGAACAATATCTTAATGATGGTGTTATAGATGTTACTAATAGATGCCTTTTGGCCAATCCAGGTGAAAAAGATAATTTTACAAGATTAAGTGCAGAGCAGACATCTAATGGATTTAATCCAGGATCTGATAATATAATTTCAGTTGTAAGAGAAAATGGCACTAACAATCAATGGATGCCTTGCACAAAACAAAATATAGCTTTAGAGTATAAAGTTACAGATAAAGATAGTTTATATTATGCATCTGCATTTAACCCTGTATATATGATAACACAAAATAGAAATGTTCATGTATATCCTGAACCTTCTGCAGGAGGTGCAAATAGTTTTAAAGTTTTATATGTTAATTATAGTCCACAAGACTCTGATGGTGGAGCTGTTGATAAAGATAGTACAGGACTAAAATGGTTTCCACAAAATAAAGAATATTTAGTTTTAATTTATGCAGCTATTAAATCTTTAGAAACAGCATTAGCTGCTAAAAATATACCTACAGTAGCAGGTTCTAGTGAAGAGTTGACTGGAACTATAACAAGTGGTACAATTGGCACTGATGCAGATTTTGCAGATTTTAGTGATTGGTTTGAAACTTTAGGTCATATGGTAGAAGATGAAGAAGATTTAGAAATGGCTCAAGTTCAAATACAAAAGATTGCAACTTATTTGAATACTTGGCAAACACAGCTTCAGGGCAATACAACAGATTATAATTGGATGCAAGGTAGGCATCAACTACTTTCAAGACAATATGATACTGCATTTGTATTGATGAAGCCTCCACAGCCACAAGAAGGAGGTAGATAATGAAAGTTCAAGAATTAATGGAAAGAGTTGGAATAACTCAAACAGGTAGAGCTATTGCATATATAAAAGATGCTTTAGAAGAAATTAATATGATATCTGAAACAAATATAACTACTGAAAGATTTGATTTAGTTAAGGATAAAAGGTTTTATGATATTCCTAATGATGTTATTAAAATTACAAGTGTAAGAGCTAAAAATCATCTAAATACCAAAGATGAATATAGAAAAATACCTAGAATGATAGGTGAGCCTTATACAGAAGATGCTGATCAGGAGTTAATATAAATGGCTAATCTTAGACAGTATGCATATTATTTAAAAGGAAATAGACTAGCTATAGTAGAAAATGATATTACTCCAGAGAATGATCCAACTAGTAGAGATTATGGTCCAGACTCTAGAGTTATAAGATATAAAAGTCCTACACAAACAATAACTGATGGGCTAGAAATAGAATATGCTTATAGTCCTAAATATCATATTAATGATGTTTCAGATACTTTAGCTATTAGTGCATACTCAGAAAGTTCAGGATTATTACAACTAACTATTCCTTCATCAAGTTTTACTGCAGGATCTTTTATTGTAATAAGAGGATCACAAAAATTTAATGGACTACACGAAGTTAATACTACTACATCTAGTAGTACATCATTAGTTTTAAAAACTAAATACAATGGAGATGCTGTTACTGAATCATCCACTCTATATTTTGATGTAGATGTTTTAAATGATGAATCAGATACAATACATATTCCAGATTATTTGTCTAAAGCTATTGTCTATTATGTAAAAGCAAAAGTAGCTGAAGATAGAGCAGATATTCAAATGAAAGAATATTTTATGAAAGAATTTAAAAAAATGGTTGAAAAGAAACAATCAGCTAATATCTGGGGACCAAGAGTAATAGTTCCTGGAAAAGGATCAATTAGATAAGGAGAGCAATATGGCAAGCAAAGGTATATATCAATATACAGTACAAGAATCAAACAATGCAGGACTAGGTCAAGGTGGTTCTGTATATCTTAATACAAATGCTAAAACATTTACACCAACTAATGGGGTTATAGTTGCAATACAAGTTTTAGGCGAAGAAGTTAAGTTAGATGTATTGACTGCTGAAGATTCTTCTAAATTTATAGGTATTGGAGGAACAGGTTATGAATCAGCTGGAGATACATTTGATTCTGATGTAATATTACCTGCAAGTTCTACAATATTTGGTAGATTTACAAGTGTATCTTTAGCAGCAGATCAATCAGATAACAATGGCATAATTTGTTATATAGGATAATATAATGAGATTTGGAATAGGACCAACAATAGCTAAAGCAGCTACTACTATGAGAACTTTTGGTGTTCAGTTTTTAAAAGATAACCTTAAACTATTCTTTGATTTTCAAAATACAGACCTTGAGCATGTAGGTACAGGTAGTCTTGATTTTGATGATGACGATGAACAAGTTGTAAGAACAGGCATAACTAATACTAATTTTGGCAAAGCTATTACTATATCTGCTTGGGTTACATTTGGATCTGCTCAGGGAAATAGAAAAGGATTATTTGGAAGTAAATATTATGCAAATAACGAATTTTCTATTATACAGCACGACCAAAGTTCTAATGAATTTTATCTGATACTTACAACAAAAAATGGTAGTACAGCAACTTTTACTAATGTAGTAGATACAGAAGATAAATGGATTCATTTAACTTTTGTTGTTGATCAAAATATAGGAACTACTAATAATTGTAAACTTTATAAAAATGGTGTATTAAGTTCAACGACTCACACTGGTTCTTCAGGAGATATTGAATGTACACAAGAAGTGGCTATAGGAATGATTAATTATACTGCTTTTCAAACTACAGGCAATGCATGGGATGGCAAAATAGCTAAAGTAGGATTTTGGACAAGAGCATTAAATGCATCAGAAGTACAAAATATAGTATATAAATCATATTCAGATTTAAAAGGTAGTGAAAAAACACATTTAAGAAATTGGTGGGATTTAGATGATATTAGTAGTACTACAGCACCTGATAGTCATGGTAGTGACAATGGCACATTACAAGGAACATCATCTACTCCTGCTGTAAAAACTATATATGGTAATGGATGTCCTGTTAAACCTAGAGGTGTAGATAATTCTAAAGCTACATTAGCAGACCAAATAGGTAGTGGGAGTGCAAGTTTTGATGGTGATGATGATTATATAGATTGTGGACTTATAGATTTTGATACTAATGATGTTTCAATAGTAGCTTGGTATAAAGCAAATGCCTTTGATGACCCAAATGCAGCAATAGTAAATAATAGAGATAGTAATACAGGTACAGGTAAAAAAGGAATACAAATTAGAGTAGATAGTGGAGGAGATGACATAGAGTTATTTACAGATTGTGGCAGTACTACTTTTTCAACAAAAACTGATTCATTTGTTCCTGTTGTAGGAGTATGGACACATGTTGCAGCTACAATAGATAGAAGTGCATTGCAAAGCTTATATATTGATGGAGTATTACAAGCTACTACTGATATTTCAGGGCAATCATCTGCAGATATAACAAATGCTGATAATTTTGTAATAGGCAGAGATGAGGGTTCTAATTTTTTTAATGGCAATATAGCTCAAGTAGGTGTATGGGTAGGCAGAGTATTAACTCAAGAAGAAATACAAGAAATAAGTCAAAAACAATATTCAGAATTAACAACATCAGAA
>TARA_R100000697_G_scaffold45108_1_pt1 | contig 23408 bp, 25 predicted proteins | sample TARA_R100000697 | Tara Oceans TARA_R100000697 (sample SAMEA2622788) | marine metagenome | biome: marine biome (ENVO:00000447); feature: surface water layer (ENVO:00002042); material: "saline water (ENVO:00002010), including plankton (ENVO:xxxxxxxx)" | depth 5 m
GGCGTACAACTTGAGGTAGGCGAACAGGCCACACCATTTGAGCATAGGTCTATTGGAGATGAGTTGGCTAGGTGTCAGAGGTACTTCTGTAAAACTACACAAGTGCGTTACAGTTCTACCGGGGCTACTTATAATTATGTTAATTGGGAGTTCCCTGTTGAAATGAGAACAAACCCAACTATAGGTGGTAATGTCACTGGAACTGCTGATGGTGTTTTTACAGATGCGGCTTCTCGTTATTCGGCTGGTGGTAGCTATGCAAAATTTGGTGCTAATTCAACCACCCCAGCAACAGCAGATGCGGAGTTGTAAATGAATATTACATCAGCGCAGTACATTAGAAACAGAGATGATACTGATAACATAGTTATTGTCGCAAATATTGACGGTCAAAATATGGAAGTTCCATTAGACCCAGCCAACCGCCACTATGCAGCCATTCTTGAGTGGGTAGCTGAAGGTAACACAATACAGGATGCAGATTAAATGATGCAGTTCAAGGCATTTAAACCACAGGCACTTAATAAGATTGCAGGGGCTATGGGATATCAAGGTGATATGTCACAGTTCCAGCAGTTTATTGAAGAAGACCCACAACGTAAAGCACAGATGGATAGATATACCAATGCGGCACGTATGATGGCTAAAGGTGGTGTGGTTAAGATGCAAACAGGCGGTAACATAAGCCCCGGTGGTGGTAGTGGTGGCATTCAAGCTGGTATTCCCGGTGTATCGTCTAGTGGATTTCCTGCTAACCCACCAGCACTTGCTCCTGCTTCAACAATGCCTGTTCCTAATCCACAAACAACAACAAATGCACCAGTTAAAGATGTGTCTGAGTACACACAGCAAATGATATCTTCACCTGCTGTGCCTGTTGGTGGTGAAACAGTAGCTATGGGCGTAGCTACAGACCCTTCACAAGAACTTGCTGCAGGTACAGGTGAAATAACAGGTCAGATGCCTGTAGTTAATCCTGCCCTTGCTTCAACAGCAACCTCAACACCGACACAACAAACACAAGCTAATGTAATGCAAGCAGAGCAAGCAACAGGTGCTGTAAACACTGCATTGCAAGCCACTCAAGCAGCACAGGCTAACCCTCAAGACCCACGGGCGCAGGTAACTGCTGCCCAGCAAACAGCCTCGTCTGTGGGCAACCTACAAGCTGCACAGGGCAATGCTATTCTGATGAATAATCCTCAACAGAGGCAAATTCAACAGGGTGAACTTATTAGTGGTACAGGTGTAGATGCTACAAAAGCTGCACAGGCTACTGCTCAGACACAAGCTGCTGCTGCATCAGCACAACCATCACAGCAAGCACTGGTACAAGGTCAGCTTGCTAACTTAGCTAATCAATTTACTGGCACTAATCCACCTGCGTGGGCTGCAGGTGCTATTCGTACAGCCAATGCACAGATGTCTGCTCGTGGTTTAGGTGCTTCGTCACTAGCTGGTCAGGCTATTGTGCAAGCAGCTATGGAAGCATCACTTCCAATTGCACAAGCAGATGCAAATATTATTGCACAATTTGAACAACAGAACTTGTCAAATCGTCAACAATCTGCTATGCTTGCAGCAGAACAACGTGCTAAGTTTTTAGATATTGAATTTAATCAATCTTTCCAAGCAAAGGTACAAAACGCTGCTCGTGTAGCTGACGTAGCTAATCAGAACTTTACTGCTGAACAACAAATTGCTCTTGAAAACTCTCGTATTGCTAACAGCATGAACTTACAAAACCTGTCTAATACACAGGCACTTATAATGGCAGAAGCAGCAGGGCTGTCACAGTTAGACACATCAAACTTAAATAACAGGCAACAAGCTGCTGTACAAAATGCAAATTCATTTTTGCAAGTTGATATGGCTAACTTGTCCAACCAGCAACAGACAGAAATATTTAAAACTCAACAGCGTATTCAGTCAATGTTTAATGACCAAGCTGCAGAAAATGCATCACGTCAATTTAATGCCACAAGTCAAAATCAAGTAGACCAATTCTTTGCTAACCTTGCACAACAAACATCACAGTTTAATGCAGCACAGCAAAACTCACAGGCACAATTTAATGCAGGGCAAGTAAATACTATTGAGCGTTTTAATTCTGAAATGATTAATCAACGTGACCAGTTTAATGCACAAAACCAAATGGTCATAGCACAGAGTAATGCACAGTGGCGTAGAGAGATTGCTACTGCTGATACTGCTGCAATCAATCGTGCTAACGAACTTAATGCTAATGCTATTTTAGATATTAGTAAAACAGCATATAATAATCTTTGGCAATACTATGCTGATACAATGGAGTGGGCATGGACATCTGCTGATAATGCTGCAGATAGAATGAACCAGTTAGCTGTAGCAAAAATATCTGCTGATTCTGATGCAAATATTCAACAGTTAAAGAATAGCGCAGATTCAAGTAATTCATTGGGTAGATTTGCAGTTGATATGTTTAAGACTATATGGAGTCCGTAAAAATGTCTAATACAGTTATTAATGGGGCAAGGCAAGCTATATATACTGCTAGAAAAAGAATGAAGGACTATAAACCTGTTGAGACTGAAACTAAAGAAACAGGTCTTTTACAGCGTCCAGAAAAAAAGCAGGATAAAGACGACCCTTTTATTGAAGATTTAATTATGCGTATAAGGAATACAAATGCTTAACGGACAAACCACACCTATGTCAGTGGATGCACCTATCCCCGGACAGTCTTTGACTGCACCTTTGGGTGATAGACCGTGGCAAAATCCCTCTCGTTATAGCACAGTTGAAGAGGCTATTCAATATTATATGCCTAGACTTACAAGTAGCAGCATGGGTGGACAGCTTATGGATATGCTTGAAATGGGTATACCTATAGATACTATTGTTGATACTGTGCAGCTTGGCGGTGTTATGGAAGGTGTGCATAGCGTGGATGTAGGTATTCTTGTGTCACCTGTATTAGCAGAAGCAATAGAACAAATGGCTATCGCAGCAGAGGTTGACTACAGGGTAGAAGGTCAAGAAGTAGATGAAAATATTCCTGCCGATTCTCAGATTGCAGTAGCTATGATGAAAGCTGCAAAGTCTACAGGAGAACAGATAAAAGAAGCACCAGAAGAAGTTCAAGAAAAAATAGAAGAGCCGCAGCCTAAAGGCTTAATGGCACGGAGAGCATAACATGGCATTTATTCTGTCCTCATTTTTAGGTGGTGCTGCAGAACGTGCTTCTGAGATTATGGAAGAAGAGCGTAAGAACACGCAAAAAATTGTTGATTCTTCTATGCGTCTATGGACTGAGTTAGGCATACCAGCCTATAAAGAACATAAAGATAAAACAAAAAAACTATCTATGCAATTTGATACTTTAAGTAGAATGGGATATAACACAGACCAAATTGAATTAGCTGCACGTGATGGCGATTTGAATGCTTTAATTGAATATAGTAGAAAAGCACAAGAAGGAAAGTTGGGAAAAGATTTTAAGTTTGTACCTGCAGAAGTTGTAAGACTTTCTCCTGATTATAAAGATTCAGGTAGAACAAAAGCGGATTTTCTTGAAAGTGTTTTAGGTAAAGTTGAAAGAGGCATGGATTTATCTGATGCTATTGAAGATGCTGGTGGTCAAAAAACTGGTTTCTTAGGTCAAGACCTATCAGCTATTGCAAGAAAAAGAGCAGATGCATATGAGACAGGATTGGGTGCTAATGTACAAACTTTAGCAGCTTTTGCACGTGGTGATGTTACTCCTTCAGAAGCACCACCTTCTGTTACAGGCACAATAACTATGTATGACCCAACTGCAGAAGCACAGGCTGAAGCTACATTGCAAGGTGGTGCAGCAGGACAACCCGGTGTTATTTCTACACGTAACTTTATCTCTAGTCAAGTTGCAGGACGTGTAGGTGGTAAGGGTATGTTAGGTCCAAATGGACAAATACTTTATCAACACGAACAAGTGGATGTACAAAATAAAATTAACTCTCTTGTTGCAGAAGAAGTTGCTAAGAAAAAACAAAATAGATTTAGTGCTAATGACTTGTTAGAAATAGAAGAAATAGTTCTTTCTAGGATGCAAGAAGAGCATAATATTGGTACAGTTTCAAAAGGCAGCACTGAACAAACTTTGCAACCTGATGCATCTGACCCTATAACAATGGAAAAAGATGTAATTCTTCGTATAGGTAAGATGCCAGATGATGCAGGTAGACAAAAAGCAGACTTAATAAATGATACTGTAGATAAAATATATAAGTATTATTTAGAAAAGGATGGAGAGGAGATAGCAAAGCAAAAAGCTGCTGAAGCTAGAGAAAGAATGATTAAGTCAATCACGGGTTGAGATGAGCAATGCTAAAAAGCTACAATCAAAAAGATAGCATTACAGAAGAAGAGTTGCTATCCGACATAGATTTTATTAGAGATGCTGGCCTCTTCCTTAGAGAAAGAGATGGTATAGAAGAACCTCTTTCAGCACAAGACACGTATGACAAGTTTATGGAGCATATGCGTTACCAAAATGTAAACGAGGTAACTGCTCTTCGTGACCTTGAATACGCACAAAATGCTGACCTTGAAGGTAAACAAAGATTTGCTAGACTAATTGATGTGTATGATAAAACGGATACATCTTTTGGTGGTAAGATGATGTTTGATTACATACAAGGTGTAGCAACCGCCCCCTCTACATATCTTGGTTTAGCTACAGGCGGCTTTGGTAAAGCTGCATCTGTTGCTGGTACACAAGCTGCTAAAGTAGGCTTGCGTACAGTGCTGTCTAAAACTATGCGTGAAGCAACTAAAACTGCTGGACGCAGAGCATTAGCAGCAGGTACAGTTGAGGCTACTATTGGTGCGGGTCAAGCAATGTCGCAAGAGCAAGTTCGTGTAGAGACAGGCTTACAAGATAAAATTGACGCAGGTAATGTAGCACTTACTGCTGGCATTTCTGGTGTAACAGGTGGTTTGTTGTCTTTTCCTGTAGCAAAACGTGCTATAACAAAAGGCAAAGAAGCAGATGAGTTATACGAAGCAGCACAGTTTGCTGCGGCTGAAAAAGCAAATAAGGCAAGTGAAGCTACAGCACGTGTACTCAAAGAAAATTCCCAAAAAGATATAACACGGGTACAGCGTGGACTAAACCAGCTTGACCCTACAAAAGTAGCCATAGGGCGTAAGTTAAAACAAGACTTACAGCCCGGTGAAACTATGGAAGCTGCACTAGGTTCTGATGTATTTAGGAATATCACTGCTGCAACTTTACAGGTTTCTAAAAAACTACAACTAAAAAAAGGTGAAAGAATAACTGAGGGTATAACAAGATTAATTAAAAATGGTGAACTTGATGTTAAAGACATTCGTAATATTATGGATGAACACAATCTTACTCTTGATCAGTTTTCTCTTGTGTACTACGCAGAAATGTCAGAAGCTGGACGCACACTGGCACAAGCTAGTATAGTAAAACGTGCGGTTGACCCTAAATTAAAATCTGCTAGAGATGTTGTTGATGGATTTGTTGATGACTTAGATAAATTAAATGAAGCAGGTGTGTCACCTCTATCGGGTAAAGAAGCTAGACGTGCTGTTGTTGACGCTGAAAGAAAACATTACATAAAAGACTTAGATAGCTTGCGTCTTGGTTTGATGACATCTCAGCTTGCTACTACCATGCGTAACAATATCAATGGTGGCTTTCGTATTGGTATAGATGCTACTACACGTGCTTTTGATAACGTACTTAACCTACGTAATCCATTGGACGGTACATTTGATGTAGCTAAGTATGCATTTAATCCACAAGAAGCAAGTGTTATACGTCAAATATACACAGATGCTTTTCCTGAAGAGGCAGCTAAACTATTTAGAGAAGCGGCTGACCTGTCAGCAGTTACATCTTCAGAAACAGTTCTAGCAAAAATAGGAAGAAAAGCAAACTTTCTAAACACAGCATCTGATAACTTTTTTAAAAGTGCAGTTATGGCTGCATCATTGCGTAGAAGATTATCTGATAGTGGCGCAGACCTAAACGACATCATCAGAAAAGGTGAGTTCAACCGCATAGATACAGAAATTATGCAGGGTGCTATTGATGATGCGTATGAATTTACATACCAGAGTAACTTTAAAGGAAATGATAAGTACAGTAAAGTTGTTCGTGGTTTTTTAAATGCACACCAAGACTTTCCATTCCTTATCTCCACCTTTATGCCCTTCCCAAGATTTATTGCAAATCAGTTAAAGTTTATCTATCAACATGCTCCTTTGATGAGCCTTGCAAATCCTCTTGACCAAACAAACACAAGTAAAAAACTAGCCAGACAAATGACAGGCATGGCTATGCTTGGTACTGCTCTTGCTTGGAGGGTGAAACAAGGTGAAACAAATAATTGGTATGAGATAAAAACTAATGATGGTAAGATTGTAGACGGTAGACCTGTTTATGGTCCTTTTGCACCTTTCATGCTTGCTGCAGATTTAATGTATCGTGGTTATAATGGCACTCTTCCTACATCTGGTAGCAAGTATTTTAGGGATGCGTCACAGGCACTACTAGGCTCTACCTTTAGAACAGGCTTTGGTCTGTATATGCTTGACCAGCTATGGACAGATGTAGGTAATCAAAAAACACCAAAGGTAATTGGTGAAGCAGTGGGTAATCTTATCAATACCTATACTCTTCCACTGTCTGTTGTAAAAGATTTCTATGCACCATTTGACCCTGAGTCACGTTTTATTCCTGAGACACGAACAGGTGAAGCGGATGAAGAAGTTAGTTTCTTTAAAATTATCTACGAAACAGCACTTGCTCGTGGTACACGTGCGTTACCTGACACTGCCATAGGTGGATACGAAAGACCTGCACGTTCTCCTTTTCAAACAGGTCCGTTAAAAGCAGTTGACTCTGTGGAAAAACAATTGTTTGGTATGGGTAAACGTCCACAGAAAACACTTCTTCAGAAAGAGATGGCACGTCTTAACATTGATACCTATGAATTGTACAAACGTCAACCTAATGACAAGTTAGATATGTACATTCGTCAAGAGTTATCACGAGAAGATGGTGCGTTAAATTTAACTGACACACTTGAAAATGTTATTTTGGGGGAGACTTATCAAAATAAAAATATTCCAGAAAGAAGACAGGAACTTTCTGTTCGTGTAAAAAAATTAGTGGAGAAAGCAAAAGAGAGGGCAACTTCCCGTATGGAAAGAGAAGCTGCTGAAGCAGGAGAACCATTTACATCTCTTGACCTTACCGCTTGGGAAAGAACACCTAAAAACATAAAAGATATTGTTCAGTTACTGTATGAAGAAAAGTATGGTGGTGGTGGTTCTATTATCGCAGAAAGAGGTAACTCCATTGCCGTTCGTGGAAGAGATATGAATGTGCTTCGTTGGGCAGTAGAAACAGCAAATAATGAGGCTGTAAAAACAGGTGGAGTTGCACGGTGAAAGCAATCACAGGTGAGTTAGACTTAAATTTATTTAATGCTGACGATGAAAACAATACTGCGTTTTACCCTTCTGTTACACTAGAGGGGTTAAAAACAGCAGGTGAATTTGCTTTAGATATAACCCCTATAGTTGGTGATATCAAAGCTGCTACTGAACTGCCAGAAGATATGCGTATGGCACGTGCGCTTATTGAAGAGGGTTACGAAGAAGGTGACATTATTGACATGGGATTAGGTGGTGCGCTTGGCGCATTGTCTATTGCAGGTTTTATACCAGCAGGTGGTGCAGTAGCTGATGTCATAAAGAAGGGTGTGAAGGAAACCGCTAAATCACGTATGTCTGAACAGACAAAAGAGATGTTAGAACGGCAAGCTAGGATTTCTGAACGTGCAGAGATACTGGCAAAAGATAAGGGTATCTTAACAAAAGATGTAGGCACTCAGTTCCGTGGTAGAAATGTTCCTCAAGGACAATTGCATAGAGCAGAGTTTAGTGGTGAACCAAAAGAAAAACCTACACCTAAAGTGTTTCATGGTGCTGCAAGTATGCGTCAGGCAAGCAAGTCAGACATGGCTGAAGGCATAGAAGATTTAAACAATATGCAAGAAGCATATATTAAATCTGGGTCTAATAAAATGTTTGATTTATTAAGTGATAAGAGAGTAGGGGCAGTACAAGGTCAACCTTTTAATAGCCCTGACCAAGTTTTAAATATGGATGACATTATTAAATTTCAAGAGGACCGTCCTTTTGATGGGATTCAAGTGCCTATTCTTCGTGAGCCTAATCAACCTATTGATGTAGTTACTACTAAAATAGTACAAGACGGAGATAATAAAAGGTTGTATAGAGTTAAAGAATTTAATACAGAAACTGGAGAGACAGGCGATGTTATAGGTTTTATTACTCCAGACGCTAGTAATAACATAACAAAAGGAGAATTAGATTTTAACTTTAAAACAATATCAGACTCTGCGTCTAAAGTTATGGACAGAAAAGCAACCAGAACACGTGCTGAAAAAATACGTGAGGAAGGTCTTCAGTCTTTTAAAGATTTTAGGGGTGAAGTAGGGTTGGATAAATTTGCTACTGGACAACATGCAGAATTAAAAGAACCAATGATGTCATTTTCTCGTGACCCATTAGTAGCTATGAAGCCGGGATTTGGTGCTGGGGATACAGAAAACATTATATATGCAGACTTGCCACCAGAGTTAACTAGGAATATGACTCCTGAAGAATATAAGAAAGCCATGATATATGGTAAGGGCAGTTTACCACTAAGAGAACCGGGGCAGATAGGTTTTAGACTTCCAAAGAGTATACATCTTGAAGGTGAAGAAGCGATAACAAATCCTGAGTTGCTCGATGCTAAAGTCTTAGCAGATAATTATAGACTTGAACAGAAGGTTCAACGAGGTCAGGATATGGTGAACGACATAATTAAAAAGAAGGACACCATATATACAGATGTTCAGTATCCTATCTCTACTAAAGGTGCAAGACAAGTATATGATAGAACAAGAGAAGTTCTAAACAAGTTGCAATCTCTTGGTCAGTTTACAGAACAATATGGCGCACGTGGCACGTATGATGATTTATTAGAAACTTTATTAGACCAAAATAAAAGCAATGATTTTCTTGAAGCAATCGGCACGCTTCCTGATAACTTACCAGAAGGACAGCGGAAAAAAATTGCAACAAGTATAAGGTCTATATTAGGTACAATGTCTAAAAAAGATACGTTAGGTGCTAGGTTTAAAGCAAAAGAGGTTCTCTCTGGTGTACCTGATAAAGATTTGAATGATGCATTGTTTAGTACAAAAAGTTTAAGTGTTAAAAAGAAACAAGAATTAGAGGATGCTGGTCTAGGAATATATATGAACGGTGAGATTGATACAGAGAAGTTAGGATACAAAGACCTTAAACGATTGCTGTTCTTGGGAACACAGAAAATGAACAGAGGCGGGTTAGCCTCACATAAATAAGGGGGCAATTAAGCCCCCTCTTTTATTGTGTAATGTATTATTGTACCTATATAGTACATATAATAACATAGTAGTGATAAAATAAATATCTTACCTATTGTCTCCATCACCTCCAAGTGTGCCTCTTTTACTTCGCCCTGATAGTTTAGAATAATTTTCAGAAGCAATATCAGAAAGATTAATACCCAAGTCATTTGCCAAATTAGCGCAGTACCATAGAACATCGCCAATCTCCGCTGCTATCTCAAGTTTCTTAACTTCAAATGATTCCTTGTCAGCACCATCCCTAATGAACTTCTTAACCTTATTGGCAACCTCACCTGCTTCACCTGCCAGACCAAGCGCAGGATATAAAATCCTGTGCGTGGCTGGATAGATGGCAAACTCAATTGACTTTTTTTGGTAGTCATTCATTTGCATGTCTTTGTGTTTTTCCTTCATCCACTCTTTAGCTTGCTGCTCTAAATCCATCGAACAACTCCTTAGTTTGTCTAACAGGAATCTTGAACCACTCACCCTTTCTATCATTAGCATGTTCTGCAAACAAGAAGTGCATTGCTTTTTCTGCTTCGTGTCTGTTCTTCACAGAGATTGTAGTAAGAACTTTGTAATCACGAAACGGTGATGATGTTTGGTATCCATTAAGTCTATCATCAGAATCAACAGCCTTTCCAATCTTTACCCACTCAGGCCACGCAGAGTTTGTGATTGCGTAAACCTCACCCTCATTAACAGACTCAATCTTATTATGTGACCAAGCATCATCTAATGATTTGTACCGTCCGGGCTTATGTAAAGGATGCTTCTTTGAAATCTCCTTTCCATTTACGTACATGCGTTTTGCATCACGTTTCTTAACTGCCTCTGGATTATCTTTGTAGTACATTGGTTTCCCTGTGTATGGGTTACTCAGAAATCTCTTTATCATTTTCTTCTCCTTTCTTTGCCATGAAAAACTTATTAAGCATTTCTAGCTTATCGTGGTAATCTGCAATGTGACCTAACTCAATCTCAATTGCCTCTTGTATATCTTGATGCTCTCCTATACCTACAGGATTATTAAGCAACACCTCTATATTAGCAATGTGTTTATTAATATGTCCAGCATAATGTGAACGTGCTGCATTAATTAACACTTGTCTTATATTCATTTTCTTTCTCCTTTCTTAAATCTATGTTTAAAGAATACTACCAAGTTAAGCATGGTGTTTACCGTAATCATCACAAGTATCCACCACTGCCACCACAATAGGTTTAATCCACTACACTCTATCATTATGCAGCAGTTAAGTCAACTACTTCACAAACTCCTGCAGTACATGCTAACTCACGACCACCTGATGTAGTGTCTTCTTTCTCAAACTCTTGCAATGCAGACCAATTAATTGATGTAGGCATATGCACTTTCATTTCTTTGTATTCTTCTTCAGTACAATCCTGATAAGGTGCTTGCTTATATGTGTGTTCACTAAATGGCAAAAAGCTGATGCCTGACACTTCATCAAAGTGTTTATACACCCATGCACCAACTTCCATCCACTCATCTTCTTTCACAGAAATTGTAACAGATGGTTTATGTTCACACCAATAACGCTGATACATAAGCCATAACTCAAGCTGTTCAATAGCAGACATAGCAGTGCGTGTTACAGCACGTGCAGGTGATTTCATTGGAAAGCTAAACACTGTTGTGCTATCTGGCTTCATAACATCTGGCTCTGCAGGAATACCTTGTGCTACCATGAACTGTGTTAGTGGGTCTTTATTATCACCACGAACAGTGCGAATATAATATGGGTTGTGACGAGCATGGATACCTGATGCACTGTCTACCAACTGTGATACTGTGCCTGATGGCTTAACGCATGTGATAGCTGTGGACTGTGGTATCTTTAGCTGCTTTGCCATAGCTTTGTTTGCATCAATAGCTACATCACGTAATGCCTCAAGTGTCTGTCCAATGTTCATACCAAGGTGAGCAGACTTACCTGCTGTCAACTGATTGTCCATGATACCTGTTAGTGACACACCAAGCAGACGCTCTTCTTCTGTGTTCTTCTTCCAGATACTACGCAGGTACTTAAAGTCAGTCAGAGTAGATTGGAATGTACCAAGTATTGTAGCCAAACGTACCTTCTCTGTTAGTGTTTGCTGTGTATCTGTTTCACGTACAACAACCTCAGATAAGTTACAGAATTGATAAGGACGTAATATAATTTCACTACAGGGATTACATCCGAAATCTTGTTCGGAATCTCTGCGACCATTTTTAGCTGCTTGTACTTGTGCAGACTTGCGATTAAATATACCACGCTCACCTGATTTACTTTCGTACAAAGATAGCCATTCCCGCATAAATGTACCCATCTGTGGCTTACCTTTGTAGGCAACGCTGTTGTTTGCAAGCGCACGTTGTCCTTCGTTTTCCCACCATTGACCTGACTTCGCATGAGCCATTTGGTCATCGTTCAGGTTAGAAAGGCTAATGAGTGCGCTGCGTCTGACCCCACCGACAACTACAACCTCGCCAATCTTGCACATGATGTCATGACACTCTATTGGAAATAGCCTACGACCTGATGCTGCTTTAAACTTCTCTATACAAAACTCGAAGAGTTCTTCAAGAGGGGCTGGGCCACTGGCTCTACCACCAAAGGTTTTTAACCTTGCACCTGCAGGACGTACTTCTGATACATCCCACTGTGGTATTTGCCCTGCGTAGAGGAGCGAGATTAGTTCACGCAGTGATTTGGCCCAGCCCGGACGTGAATCGCCAACCTTGATGACTGTATCTGTGTAATGCATGTCTTCGTTGACGATTGGTAGCTTCTCAATGTTGTGACGTTCAACAGAGAAGCCTACACCTGTGCCGCACATGAGTATGTACATTGTCTCATCAAACGCACGTGGGCTATCTACAGGAACATACGAACAGTTATATCCACCTACATTGCAACGGTCTAATGCAGGACCAGATGTCATCAAGGCTCTCATGCTTGGCATAATATTCTGGTCAAGAACAGCAGTCTCTAGTTCTGCTCTCAGTTCATCAGCTAGTTTGTAATTATGTTTAGTTAGCAGATGACCAGAAAGATAATCAAAGTATCGTGAGACTGTTTCAGTCCACGTCTCCCTTCGTTGTTCATCCTCTTTCCATCTCGCATAACGAGACAGTGCAATAAAGTTTTGGTAATCTGTAGGTAAATGGTTGCTTATCATTTAATCTTACTCCTGTATTGTTCTTATGTTACGTATGTTAATACCTTCTATGTCATATAAGTATTCTTGAAGGCTCTCTTCTAATTCTTCTGCTACATTTTCATCAGCGGGAACTGGATATTCTTCTGGGTCTACATCCAATGTAAGAAACATTTTAACTCTCATCATCATAGCAACCCTCAACCTCGACTATCAATTTATTTAGATACCATTTTGCTTTCTTCAAGTCCTCAGTGCCATTCTTGTAACGATAACGCCATAAATACTTTATAATGTTACCTTGAAGATAGTATTCAAATCCATCACCTGTGGCTGCTGCAATAGCTTCAATGCATTCAATCTCTGTATTGTTATAGTGTGGTGGGCTATCCACCATGTTTACATTTCCGTATGCTTCTTTTGAATCTAGCTCAATCTTTTCCATAATATTCTTATAGCTTGTCATTATGCACTTCCTTCTGTTTTAGAACTAAAGTCAATCTTAACCACGTTGCCATCTGTTCCGACAACTCTTGGTTTATCTTTTAACTCAACTTCATAGTGCTTGTCAACCTTTTCCACAACATAGGCATGTACTAATTCACGAAAGTCTTCATTTAATTCCATCACTGGAATTGTTGATGCAATCATTTTACAGAAGTGCATAACCTGAAAGTAATCCTCTTCGTCTAAAGAATTTTCTGGTTGTGTTATAATTGCAACATCAATCTCACCGTTCCATACGCCATCACTATCTTGTGTTGGTCTAATACGCACAATAAAATCTTCTGGTTCTACTCTATCATATTCTCTTTTGCTCATCACTTTCTCCTTTTTATTTTTGTACCAGAGAACTTGATAAACTCTGGGTGTTTGTTCTTGCCTTTCTCTTTTAACCATTCTTCAGGCACGATTCTATTGTAACACATAAATCCGTGCTTGTCACACCACTCTCCGTAGGTAGACTTAGCACCCTTTCTTAGTTTACGTCTGTGGTTTTCAAATACAAAACGTATATCTAGTTTGGGATGCTGCTTCTTTATAGCCAGATGTTTACGTCTATCCGCTGCTGTAAACATTCCCTTCGTTTCTATTATGATACCGTTAGGTAATACAAAGTCTGGTGTATAGGTACGGTAGGCTAGGTCTTCCCATTCTATCTTGATGCACTCGTAACCAAAGTCAATCTTTAGTTCCTTCAGATAATCAGATAGCTTTACCTCTAAGCCTGACCGATACCCATACTTACGTGCTACCCTAAACTGTTTAAAGTTAGGTGGCATTACCGTAGGTTTCTCCATGTAAGACCACTATATCCCATAGCTTTCATCTCTTCACGTATCATAGCATCTGCTTCGTTACGTGCTTCAATAGCTGCTCTAAGGCCAGCAGTGCGCTTCTCACGATACTCTTTGCGTAGTTCTGCGAGATGTGCTTCCGCTTCTTTAATTTGGTCTAGTAGTTCCTGTAATTCATCCTGCATTTCTATACTCCTTTCTTAATTCAACATAGTCTACAAGTTTTGGTGAAACAGCTTTTGACATTACAGCAGGACGCTGTACAAGATTAGGCCAGCAGTCTTTTCTGTATACGCAGAAAGAACACGTCTTGTCAAGTATCTTATTACCTGTAGCTTTACCTCTAAATGTTTCTTCTATAGGTTCAAAGCAACGCTCAAACTTATTCTGTGTAACAGTATCAACCAACCTTTCTATCTTATTAACTTCCTTATCGATGTCAAGTCCTGTAGCTGGTACATACTTGAACTGACCATTAGCTTTGTTTACTACCCACCAACCACCAGCTTTTTTGCTAGATGCTTTTGCATACCCTGCTAGTTGTGCAACATATCCAAAGGCATCACTGCTTGCCAGCGTGTCATAGGATTCAAACTTGTTTGTGTATGACCAGTTTGAAGCTGATTTAATATCGTCAACTGCATCCCTAATGACAATATCATATGTGCCAGACACGTTAGTATTACTGAGGTTAAGAGTAACCTTTTTGCTATCTTCATATTTTACTCCCGCTTCTTTTAGCAATCCTTTGAAGACAGCTTCAACGATGTCTCCAATCATCATGTTCATTACGAATGTAGTTGGCTTTGGTAGTCCAACCTCTGGTTTGTTCTTCTCATACCAAAGTTGGCAGGAGGGTCTGCCTACGTTTGACATACGCAAGCTAAACCCTCCAACATTTTTATGTCCACCAAACTGCCGCTTGAGTGCATCTTTAATGTCGCTTGCTACTTGGTCAATGGTGGTATCAGACATTGTTGTTTTGCCTGATACAGCATCTTCCATGTACTGATGCAATGCAAGTTCAGCAGGATGGTTCATTACGCTACCTCGTCTTCCTCAATCTCAATGTCAACCAAGTCATCTACAACATCAATGTCATCGTCATCCATGTCTGAGTTAGCTTTTTCAGCCCATGCGTTTGCAATGTACGAGTTGTAGTTATCCACCCATGCCATAAAGTCAGCAAACATTGCTTGGTCTTTATCGCTAATGTTGATTGTCTTTGAGACATCTAGCGACACTACTGGAAGGTAAAAGGCATTACCATTAGGTAATTTTCTTTCCTGAGTGTTAGCCGTAATTAAGTGTTGCACCGGAAGACGTTGCATTTTTGCAAGTGAGTTGAAACTCTCACCAACAATCTTGAAAGCATCACGATTGTCAATCTCCCATATGAATGGAACAGCACCAAGGTCAGCAGACTCACCATTAATAGTGATAGCATCTGACAATTCTACTGTGCCAAGCACAACACGGACACGTTTAATCTGCTTGATTAACTCTTGCATCTTCTCTGGCAATGCCTTGAAGTCTTTGATATAACCAGCAGGTTTGCCACAGTTAAAGCCACCGTCATTATCCTTGAGGTCTATGTTCAAGTCATCTGACATTAGTGTTTTAACGTAGCGATTAGGTGCATCACCCATGCCACGTACAAAACGCTTGTACATGAAACGCTGCATGAATGGACGTACCTTAATTGATGAAGCGTAGTAAGTTTCACCATCAGGAATCTCTAGCTTGTATGTACCGCCAGATACAACTTCCATGTTGACTATCTTACCCTTTACTTCTGTTTGCCCCATAACAGGGCTGTGGTTGATACGCAAACGAGCCAAGCTACTAGACTTCTGCTTTGAATTATTTGCTTCAGATGCAATACCCATTGCTTTTGCCATAGCTGCATAGTTGTTGGTATCAATTGTTGTTAATTGTGTCATGTATTTCACTCCTTTGATAGTTGAAAGTTCGATAGTTATATCAGCTTACATCCTTCGTGTCAAGCCAATTGTTACCTATTTTTGATTCAAGTAGGAGGGGTACATTAAAGTTAACTCCCCATCTCAATGCAATCAAATTAGGTAATTCTTTGTTTGTATTATTAATTGCATCTATTACTGTTTTCTCTTCGTCAGGATGCACATCAATAACAATACTGTCATGCACTGTATTGACTATACATGATTTCATATCAGAAAGCAACCCCTCAATATGAAGCAATGCAATAGGCACAATATCTGCAGTAGCAAAAGACTGAACAGGGTAGTTTTTTATCTGTGTAAAGTGTGATACCCTGCCACTTGCCTTGCGTACAACATCAGGAAAAGCAAACTCTCTGCCTGATGGTGTTCGTATAACACCTGTATTTAAAGCCTCTTTAGCCAATCTGGTATGCCAAAGCCCGATACCTTCGTACTTCTCTGTGAAGTGTGTGTAGTATTTTGCTTCGGCAGGTGTGCGTCCGTACCCCGTTGCCCCGTAAAGGGGCGCAAAGGTGTGCGCTTTCGCTTCTTGGCGACTCGTAGGTTGACCAGCATCAGATATAACTTTACTCGTATATGAGTGAACATCAAACCCAGTTGAAACTTCTTCAATTGCTACTCCATCTTGTGATAGGAAAGCAGCAGCACGAAACTCTAGCTGTGCAAAGTCAGCCTCAAGTATCTTACCACCCTTCCAGCGTGAAATAAATACTTTCTTTACAGGAAACGTACCACCACGTGGCATGTTCTGCATGTTAGGGTCAGCCCCAGAAAGTCGTCCTGTTTGTGTGCGGTGTTGCAATAAACGAACATGCAACTTACCATCACTTTTAGTGTATTTACGTATGCCCTCAATAAATGAGGACAGGTATGTATCAACAGCACTCAAACGCCTGACCTTAGACAGAAACTCTGCTGCATCTGTCATGCCTTTTGCCTTGGCTATATTAGCCAGCGTTTCAAGGTTCTCTTTACTTGTGCTAAAACCATTTGCACTAGCCCACTTAGATGATGGCGGTTTAAACTTGAGGCCAGCAATCTCGTTTGTGGAATTGAACAAAAACCCTGCAGTATTACAAGTAGTACAACGATTACGTCTTGCATATGGTGTACCATCCTTCTTTGTTTTAGTTATGTATCCAGACCCAGAGCAATCTGTACATTGAACCGCTTTGGTTTTATACAGACGCTCTGTGTCGTTGGACAGGAGAGTGCGGAAGTCTGTGTCATCCATGTAACGGTCAATCGTATTAGCCCAATACGTTTTGTCTTTGACCTTACGTGAATAGATAACCCACGACAACTGCTCTGGACTATTCAAATTGATAGGTGTGTCACCCATCAGATTACGAACATGCTTTTGCAAATCCTTTACTAACTGTTCTCGTTCTTCTTCATACTCTTGTTTTACACTATCTAGTGCATCCTTGTCAACAGTAAATCCTGTTTGATATATACGTGACAGTGAGACGCAGACCTGATTGGTCAGGGTAACTGTGTCATACAGTCTACTATCTTTAGTGTTCAGTCTATACATCAGCTTATCGGATAGTTCCTGTGTAGCATGAAGGTCAGCAGACAGGTACTTAGTCAACTCATTGTAAGGTATGTCACGTGTGCTATAACCTTTAGCAAAGTATTCTTTTAGTGTTCCTTCCTTCTGTGTTTCTAATTCATATCGTTCTGCACAAGCCTCAAGAGACAGAGGTTTCTTCTGGCCTCGTTGCAATACGTACTCAGCAAGCATCGTGTCAAATACAGGGCCATCATACTTGAAGCCTGACTCCCACAACCATAGTAAATCGTGTGCTGCATTGTGCATGATGAGTATAGTTGCTTCATCTAAGAACCATTGCACACGCTCATGATAATCCTTTTGATTAGGAACATCTACGTGGTCAAATGGAAAGTGTCTTTCTACACCTTGATCAGTCAATATACCAATCATAGTTAGTGAGTTGTCTGCTTCAAATGGGTCAAGGTGTATCTTGTTATCACGATGCGTAACTGTATTTTCTACGTCTAATACTAATTTCATTATGCTTCATACCTCGCTGTTTTATAATCTAGTTCACAGTGTACCACACCATGCCAACCTGTCAACTTATTTTTTACTACGTTGAGATGACGCTGTGTATCCTCTTCTTCTTGTCCATCAACAACAGGGTTCTTAGCAATCAGCACCATGAGGTCAGCCTCTGCTGCTTTGCCTGTGCGTGAACCCTCCATCATTGACTGATTGAGTAGCACCTTACCCTCTGCCTCTGCTGATAGCTGAGACATGTAGAACATAGCACACTCATGTTCTTTTGCAATCTGACGGGCATGAACAGCATTAGCTTTCAATGCCTCATCCTGTCTTGCATATCCACCCTTGGCAAACTTATCACCCATATCAAGCAGTACAATGTCTGGCTTGTATGTCTTACAGATAGACTCTACCCACGCCATGTCACGGCCTGTTGCATCCTTAATCTTAATGCGTTCCTTGACAGGCTGATATAAGTCACGTGCCTTACTTGAATTGTTCTTAATATCACGCATTGTCATTCCTGTAGCGGCAGTTAGGTATCTTGCACCAACACGGTGATATCCCTCTTCGTTACATAAGACAATGCAGTTAGCACCTTGATGTGCAAACCCACCGGGACTGGCAATTAAGCTGGCATGAAATGATGTCTTGCCAGTGTTTGGTCTTGCACCAATCTCAATCAAGTGTCCAGAATTTACCCCCTCTACCTTACGTGTCAGGCTAGGAATGTTAAACGTCCAACGTGCCTCAAGGTCAGCCTTTGCCATCAATGTATCGAGGTCAATGTCATCCCACTCAACACGTAGGTCAGGCGTAAAGTCATCACTGTACTGCTCTAGCAGATTGCGTAGCGGCTCTAGTGTAGCTTTGTCACCGTTAACATAATCAAAACCAAGGTTAGCAATGTCTTCTCCAACCACTTGCTGAAACAACTTAGACAATACTTCACCTGCAATGTCTCCACCAAGAGGTGTTTCTTTCTTGATGTTGTGAAACAGAGCAGAGTATGCTTGCTTCTGTGCTGTAGTAAGCGTTGGGTTGTTGGACATAAACAATGCCTCAACCTCATCAGGTGTTACGGTACGCTCGTAACGCTGCATGGCAGTATCAACTGTCTGCTTTATCTTGCGTACATCCTTACTAAATAGTCTGTCAGGACAACGTGCGCCACGATGGTCATCGTAGAACCCTTTATCCATCAAACTTCTAACCAGTGATAATTCCATTTGTCTCTCCTATATTATTTAAATTGTCCATGTCCATTTTATTACGATACTTTAGGTCATCTGTCAAGCGTAATACCTTTACGTTAGATACGTGACCTCTTAATTCTTTTGCAAATGCTAATGTCTTTGGTAAAGCATCGGGGTCAAGAGCAATGACAGCCGTTGAGAACTGCGATAGATACCTCTTGTGTCCTTCGGATAATGATGTTCCCAACACAGCAACACCAACAAACACATCATTACCAACAACTGCGGCACTCACACAGTCCTCAACAACTACAGCTACCTTACCATAGCCCATCGAAAAAGGCAAGGTGCTGTTACCATAGCGTTTCCACTTTGGTAGTCGGTTAGATAGTGTGCGACCAGTAGCATCAACTATCTTACCTTGATGTACAACGGGGAACACGACCCTATTCTCACGCACATCGTACATCAAATTCAACTCGTCTGCATTTATACCCCACTTCTCTGTGTATGTCAACACCTCACTACGATTGTTGTGAGGTACAATACAATCCGGTAATACGAAAGGTACATCGGATGCAAACTCTTTTGCACCAGCAAAGCCATCACGTATATCATCTACAGATAAATGCACACGAGTGCCACCTTTAGTATCACAAGAAGCCTTGTAACAATTCCATACAAGAGAACCCATATTATTTGTCACTGTAAATGTTTTGTATCCTTTACATACAGGACAATTCATTCTCTTTGTACTACCATTAGGTATATCTATATCACTTATAGTGTTATATATATTGTACATGTATTAATCACTTTCCTTTGCGGCACTTGGTGTACTTGTACCATGATTTTTACGCTGTGTCAATGCATAATCAGCACTTGTTAGTGTATTTTTTAGATACGGTGTGACTGATTGTGCATTAGCATGTCCTGTAACCGACATTATCTGTCCGATACCGACACCTGCATCTACCATCTCAGTTGTACCTGTCCTACGTAAATCAGATAGGCGTAGTTCCTTTGGCAACCCAGCCTCTTCCATAATCTCACGTGCATACAACGGTAGTTTGTGCAATGTGTATGGTTGGTAGACACCTCGTATTGGTCTGGGTCTTGGTGCTACATAATCTTGAAAGCCAAAGTCTTCGTTTTGTTGTACTAACATCTGATGCAATTCATCTGATATAGGCAAGAATACCTCTGCTCTACGCTTTGACTGTTCAATATGCACAGTCTGGTCAACCAGATTGACACTATCCCATGTCAGCATACGCATATCACCCAGACGTTGACACCATTCGTATGCCATCTGTGCAATCAATCCTATGTTACGCCACCTAAAATCGCTGTAGGCTACGTCTAAAAACTTTTGTACATCCTCCCTACCCCAGACAACCTTACGCTTCTCAGCGGCTCGTTTACGGACGATAGCAAAGGGATTGGCCATACAGAGTTCCTCACGCACACCGTGATTAAACACGATGCGAGTGACAGAGATGGTGTGGTTGGCAAGATGTATGCCACGTTCACACCACTCATTGTACGCTGTCTTTGCCATACGTGTTGTAATTTTGTCACACTCCAAAGAAAAAAGTTGCACTCCATCAACTTTTGTTTGTAGCATTACGTTCAGAAAGTATTTATACTGTGCTTTAGTTTCATCACGCAACTGCTTGTAATCATAAGAAGAAGTGTAATCATGTATTAGTTTTTGTAACTTCATGTTATCTCCTTAACTGATGCAGCTTTAGTGCTGCTCTACGTAATTCATCGTGCCATGCAAGTTCTTCTGTGAACCGTTTTGGTATACCTTTGTATCCATAATGTGCGCCAGCTATCATGCCAGCTACTGCACCACAGGTGTCACTATCATAGCCACGATTGACTGCCTTAATAATACAATCAGCAAAGTTATTCGTAGTCATGAAAGCCCACATAGCACACTGATATGTTTCTACTACGTAACCACCTGACATAACCTTCTCACGGTCAATGTCCAAAGGCAACCTGTATTTTCTATATCTTTGCAATGCGTCACCATGCCACAGTTCGTGTGCAAATACACGGCTATACTCAATAGCTGTCGGGCTACCGTGTGTCATGATTGTCTGTGCTACAGCTAACTCCATTGCACGTTCTGGTGTGGCAGATACCATGACCACAGGTGCAAGTCGCATCAGCGCACCATTACCTGATTCAGTGTCAAGTGATACTCCGTTGTACACCGTCTTGTCTTTAATGTATTTTATGATAGCACGTTCAGTTGTAGTACCAATATCAAAACAAAAACCTCGTGGGATAAACTCTCCGTGGCTACGCCACACTGCCCAGTTACCCATGATATCTTCTGGCTTGAACTCACCAGCATTGTCGATGAAAGACTGTGCCATGCCTAGTGCCATAGCTGTATCGTCAGTCCACTCACCTTTGTTCATATCGTGATGACCACCCTTCATGTACTTGGTGATATAGTCATCTGGCTCTCTGCTGGGCATGAACTCTAGGGGTGCGCCAAGCGCATCACCCACTGCGAGTCCGATGAACATACCCATTGCACTGTCTAATGTCAACATGGCGCACCTCCTTTCTTAGTTGTTTAAGAATCTTGTGTCAAAGTCCTCAACTCCTTTAGACATGTATGTTACTCCTGTCCTTGAGTTCTTACTTCTCCACCTTCCAGTTGTAGGCCAGTAGATATACTGCCTATTATACTTGTTCCAAACATACAGCATATCAAAACTCTTGTCAACTTCCTCTGCTTTTATGTCGTTAGTACGAAAGTAATCCAAAGCATAATCTGTTGTCTCTTTGGTTCTGTAAAGTTTACTGTTACTCATGCTGATAACGCCTTGAACATATCACTGCCTATCCACTGTGACACTTTGTTCTCTCTGTTGAACATAGTCATAGCGGCAGTATCGTTGCCTGTGTTACGCATCTCAAAACCGTTACGTTCATCTGCGTATGTAGCGTAGTTTGTAAAGGCAGAATACAATGCCCACACATTACGTCCACGTACACTAACCTCTTGATTATACAAGGTAAACATCTTGTCTGCGGCACGGTCAGACTTCAGTAACTTTTCCAAGAAAGCCCGGACATCTACTGACATGAGGCTAGTTTCAGCCCAACGCTGTAGCTGTGCAGTCCGTGTGTCAAAGTCCTGACGTGACTTGCGTAGGTCAGAGATGAACCTGTCCATGCTAAAGTTAGACGTGTTCTTTCTGCGTACCTTGTCGTGGTCTCCACGTATCATACCATTCAGGCAGAAGAAGTCAATCTCTCCAAAGAATACCTGATTGGAACAGCTACCGTCAATACCATGCAGAGCAATAATGCGTGGCGATATAACGCTGGCATGTTTGTCTGTCTGAATAAGGCTCTTCACATTTGGGAATGTAACATCCATCATAGCCCAAGCATTGGAACGTGCATCACGCCAGTTTACCACTGCCCCCTCAAGCTGTGTGTCAGATAGGTTCTCAATCATAGTGTCTTGTACACCGTGAAAGAAATCCTTGTGTGACGCACAGTTGAAGCTGTCACCCACTACCCCTATGTATTCACCAGTGTCACCGTTGATTACATACTTCTTGTCACGCACTTTGGTTGGTTCAAACTTTACATCAAAGTTTAAGTCAACTGGCACTGCGTCAATTATATTGTTTACAAAATCTAATGGCATATCTTTCTCCTTTCGTTAAGTGATACTATCTTATAGCATAAGTCCAACTAGTATGTCAACTATGAACATACCTACTATAAAACTTACTACATCCATGTTACTTCTCCTTTCATCCAATGTGGCATACTACGCCCCTTGTTATAGCTGGCAAACTTAATCTTGTCAACCTTGTAAAAGGCACGATAAGCTGCAACAGGCCAGTGTTCATCTGTCTTTAGATGGTCAAGCCCACTGAAGCATTGAGGGTGAGGGGTCACAAAGTTAGTATAGTCTGGTATATACTTTGCTCCCTCTACTAATGCATCATAGTGACGCATAGATGCGTGTCCTGTGTTTGGTTCTCCTGTGCGCTTGACAGGATACCTGTACATATACTCATCATTCATAGCCTTGAGCAGACGTACTCCATACTTGTAGTTCATACGATTGTCTCTAGCCCACACGGTGCATGGGTGATTCGCATATGCTATCTTGTACAAGCCTGCTTCCTCTGCAAACTCTGGCGCATGGATACGCACCGCAGTGTTTAGCATCTGCGCTTCTTCTAATATCATTTTTATAACATGTTCATCAC
>TARA_R100000697_G_scaffold32599_2_pt1 | contig 22737 bp, 27 predicted proteins | sample TARA_R100000697 | Tara Oceans TARA_R100000697 (sample SAMEA2622788) | marine metagenome | biome: marine biome (ENVO:00000447); feature: surface water layer (ENVO:00002042); material: "saline water (ENVO:00002010), including plankton (ENVO:xxxxxxxx)" | depth 5 m
GAGTATCTACTGCTAAGGCAGGTATCATTAATATGAGATATTCACCAAAAAAGGAGGATGAAGAAGATGGCGAAGAAAAAGACTAAGAAGAGTCCTTCGGGGGATGGCTATGGTAATACCATAGAATCAGAACCTTTGACATTTAGAAAAGCATACTTAGAGTGGGAAAATAAGTGTAAGGGTATCAGTGCTAAAGAGATACAATCAGAAGGTAGAAAGGGAGTAAGAAGTGTTCCTCCTAATTTATTTGAACAGATTCAAGAGCATGTGACGGCGGCATTTAGACGACCCGAATCAAGCAATGATGGTACTAAAGGTGCCTATGTTTTGATAGATGATATAATCAAAGCACTCAAAGATGATAAGTTGTTTTTGGAAAATGAGAGAGATAATCTTGAAAAGTTTCAGAAGGATATGGGAGTATTCCTCAAGGCTAACAGTAAATTAAATCCAAGTAATATTGAGTTTAATAGGCCGGAAACATACGATGTAGTGAACGGCAAAGTAGTCAATGAAAGTGAAGACACAATCACCATTTACGGGCATTATGTTGATAAGTATTTTATAGATAAATACCCTAAGAAAAAGTATAAGGTAATGCCAAGTTGGTCGAGTAGAAATAAAAATGAATCTAATCCACCATACAAGCAAGCATTGTTTGGTGGTGGCGATTTACTCGGAGAAGGTGAAGGTCTTTTAGATGTAATAGAATTAGCACTAAAAGAGTTAGATGAGAAGGTTATCGAACTTTATACTATTGGAATTAAAAGAGCATCTGCTTTAGCAAGACTACCTTCGGTTCAATCATGGGTTAGACGCAATATCAAAAAGAAACAATTCTATCCTTCTAATAGTGGTAAAATCAATTTGCGCCAAATAGGTGAAGCACTACTAACTCAAGAGTTTCCTATCAAGAACGATATAGAACAAAGAATGGTAACTATAGCGGCTACAAATAAAGACATTGAGTTTGCACAAAAAATAGAGAGATTCAAAGTCGGGCGAATAAGCAATCAAGTTATGGCTACTCTGATTAGAGAAGTTATTTCAAGAGGCAAAGAAGAAAACATTAGAGTTAAAAATGGCTACTATCTACAATTAAGGGGATTATCTGACCCTCCTTCTGAAACATGGAAAGAAATCAAAAAGAGTTGGATGCAACATTTATGGGCGTGATTAAATGAGTTGGGAAGATATAATGAAAGATAATAAAATGTTAAAGTCACTTATAGATAAGTATGAGAAAAAGATGGATTTAGAGAAACCAATACAGTATCTTAATGAAAACATATTTGAAGCCTATCAACAGTTTCAAGGGGATTTACCAGACGAAATCCTAAATGAAAAGGAATTGATTGGCTTATTTAGAGAAATAGTTTTAGAAGAAATTGATTCAATGTTAAGGTGATTAAATGAATTGGGAAGATATAATTAAAGTTGGGTATATCCCATCAGATGCAAGAAAAAGAAGCGCACCGACAATAAATTGGTTAGATGCTTTTGATAAGTTTGGATTTGATGACGGGGCAGAAAATACAGGGCAGACAGAAGAGATTGCTGAGTTTTTACGAAAGAATGGATATTTAGCACACTTAGTCGAAGCCGGAGGACATAATACTTACATTTCAGCAGTAATAGAAAAGGGAGAAGGAATCGCTTATCCTAAAGATGGAATAAAGTTTCGCCGTAGTCCTGATAGAGAATATTTCAAATCCGAATTATTGAAGTTATTAGATGGTAAATACGGTAAATCAATGAAGTCAGAACACATTAAGAGTTGATTTAAATGATAACCCGCAAACGATGTTCTGTCTGTCAGCATGAAGATAGAGAAGAAATTGAAGCCGCATTAGAAGGCGGATTCATTTCTTGTGATGATATGGATAAAAGACATGATTGGAGAAGTGGTTCATCAGCCCAACACATGAGAAATCATATGGGAGATTATACAAACAGTAGTAATCCCAAATGTAAATTATGCACAGACCCAATGAGAAAGCATTACGAAGAAGCACTTTCAAACGGGAATATAACTGCTGATGGCGTTTCACAGGCTCTCGGTGTCACGAAAGAGCAGGTGCAAAGGCACATGAAGCACCACTTGGCACCGTTGGTTCAGCAATCTGCCGCCAGCATTATAGCGAAAAAGGAAGTAAATGAAATTGAATTGCTAAGTGCTAACATACAAAGGCTTGATACGAAGTTAGATGAGTTATTCAGAAATACAGAATTAGAGCCAAGAGAGATAGATAGCCTAACTAAACTTGCAAAAGAAGTTAGAGAGAGTTTGAAGTATCTTATGGAGTTTAAGGGTAAATTGGTTCACAAGCGGCAAGATACAATTATTGTTGCACAGATGCAAATTGTTCAAGAAGTGCTTGCACAGAACAATCCTGAGATTTGGTTAGATATTAAGAAGAAAATGCAGGAGAAACTACAATGAGTTGGGAAGACATAATTAAGAACGAAGAAAAAGTATCTAATTTTATTAAACTAGCAAAAAATAATATGGACAAGTTTAATGAAGATGAGAAAATAATGGTTAACTATTTAATTAATTTTTTAGAAGATAAATATGACAGAAACATATTTGAAGCACTAAGGTTTGAATTAAAGAAAAAAGACCTAATTCATGCTAAATCAAGATTTTTAATGAAGGAGAAATTACAATGAGTTGGAAAGATATTATTAAACAAGTTAATAAAGATAAAATAAAAGAGATTAGAGAGTTTCTTTTTGCTTATGGGCACCCCGATGATGATGAAGAAGCATTAGAAATGGGTAAAAAAATAGACGAGGCTATGGAAGATATGCCAAGAAGAAAAGGCTTTCATAGACTTGCTCACAAACCACCACGCTCACATAAAGATAAGAAAACAAGGGATAAATATTGGCAAATAATTCATGAATATTTAGATGCGTTAGAAGGGGAATTACAATAGGTGATTCTATGGTAAGGCAGTGGCCGGATAATTATATGGGTTTATTTGCCATATTGTCTGATGATAATGCTACTGATGAAATGCTTAAAATAAAATCCGGTAAAAAGAATACAGGGATGAGTTTTGTTAATAGTTTTGTAAATGAAATGAACGAGTTTGTCCGTGTTGATGATATTTCTGATGATTTTGACACTGAAGAATATATGAAGGAAAAAGGTGCCGGAACATTACTAAGTACATTTAGTGGATTAAGAGAAAAAATCAAATTTTTAGACAAAATAGAAGATAATATCGTAAAACTTGTTCAAGAAGTTAAAGGGAGAAGGGGCCGAAGTAAGTTAGATTTATTAATTTCTAATATTTTAGAAGAAAAAGACGATGTTAAGGCCAATCTTGTTAAATTACAGAAAATTATTCCTAATCTAAGTAAAGATAATATGAAACAATTAAGAAAAAGACACTTAAATGAGCGAAATAAGCAAAAATTAATCGAAATCTACTCAAAAAACCAAGATAAACTAACCGAAGATGACTTCAATGACGAAGAAAAAGTCAATATAGACCAATCTTTACTAAAAATAACTGCATCAGCAAGTGTTTTTGACAATAATGAGTTAAAAGCCATTAAACAAGGCGCAAAAAAGATGGATTTTAAGGTAAAATTAGAGAAAAATAGAATAATTATGCTAAAAATACTTCCATCAAGAACCGCTAAGAGTAAAGAAGTGAGAGATGCGCTTTTAACGGCAACAGTTGGTGATTTATTTTCAAAGGAAAGGGGTGGAAAAGCCGCAGATATTGAAATAATCATAGACCACTCAGATATTAGGAATCTTTTGATAGAAAAAGACAAGGTTCTTAGAGATATTGCCTCAACAGAATCTATTTTAGAAGAACAGGGAAGTACATTAGTGGCGGAAGAAACTATTGATGAAGATAGACTTGAAGATTATATCAAATTAATTAAGCGTGGACTTTTGAAGCCCACTGCTACAAAGGCATTGACTTCTTTTAACTTAAATGGAACTTCATTATATGAAAAGGTCTTTGATGGTAATTCCGCAAAAAAGAACCATAATATGTCACCATACTTGGCTAAAGTATTAACAGGTTCAAGTGACAATCCTTTTGATGAGGCTATGGATAATAATGCTAAGGAAAGCATACTGCCGGAAAGAGTATTTAGAGAATATGTATCACAAAGAGATGGTTGGAGAGAATCATACAAGGGTCAAAGAACACCCGACCAATTAGGAAAAGATACTGCGGCAGGTAAAAACTACTTTGATGAATATGATAAATTAATTGAAGGCGGTACTGCGGGAGTAATTAGCAAACATCTTGCTGACTTTTTGGTAACGAGAAATACCATAACAAAAGAAGAAAGGGATGGCTTCGATATAATAAACAAGGACTCTAAACCAAGCCATCAATTGTTAGTAATCAAAAATATTGGAAAAAGAAGAGTAACTGAAATATTCGGGGGTAGCGAAAGCCCTACATTTCAGAGAAGATACAGAAGATGGTTAGAAAGTAATAATCTAACTGATAATCGTCAAGGCAAATTAGACAGGTTTAGAAAAGATGTAAATGTTGAAGGAATTGATTTCAGCAAGGAGTCAAAAGCGGTGGCGGCTATCTATTCTATTCTGATGAAAGAACCTTTGTTAGCCTTCTTTGGTTCAAGAACCGAACTCAAAAATATGTTTAGAGCATTTAATATAAACAATGGACTGAAGGTATATTATCACATTATTAGCCTTATGACTAATGTAGATTTGAAGTCCGAAGTGCAAAAGATAGACTCAATGGTAGATAGAAAGAAGGGGGAGAAACCTTCATTAGATAACAATTCCTCCCTTCTTGCATCGGTTAAGGCTCTTGCTGACAAACTCAATACAGGTTTGGTCGAGTTTAAGAGGTCTTTTACAGAAGCGTTAAAGCAAAGATTGAAGGATATAGAAGAAAAACCTAAGCAATATCTTGTTATACATAAGAATGATGATATTAAAAAATTATTAGTTGCTTCTAATTTAATGAATGAAAAGGTGGTTGAAGAATGATTTTAGACAATCATGTAAAAGATTCTAAAAAGGTCTTAGAAGAACTTGAAACCGAGTTTAAGAAAAAGAATGTCGGTAATAATAAAGCCGAAAGAAGAAGAATCATTTATAATGAAATGGATGATTTTATTTTCGACCTTGTTGAAAATAATACTGAGGATTTAGATGATGCCACCGTTGATGACATTATGGAAGAATTGAAAGAATATCTTATGGGTTTGAAAACTACTAAAGTTGCTGGTGAGATTGAAGAAAAAAGCGCCGAGTTTTTGCAAAAACTACCACTAAGCAATATATTATATGAAGGAACGCCCATTGCTGGACAAAGGAATATTCTTCTAACAAAGGGATTTAATGCAAATGCTATTTCTGTTAAAGAAGGCAGAACAGTTAAAATAGATAGATTAGAAACCAAAATCAAAGAACAAAAAAGAATAGTAGATTCACTTAAAGAAGCAGAAAAATTAATAGAAAATCCAATAAAAACACAATTCATAAAAACTCATGTATTTACCAACCTAAGAAATATGACAAAAAGAATCCGTAGAGTAATGAAAGAAGGCACAAGGGAATATAAGGTGTCTAAGTTTGAATTACACTTAGATAAGATATTTGGTACTGAAACAGGGAAGTTCAAAGACCTAAAAGAAAGAGAGGCTACTTATCAATATTGGTCTGAAATTAAAGATGAAGAAGATAAGATGATTAAAAATCTAAAAGAACTCTTAACTACACTAAAAGAAGTAAAAACTGAAATAGAAGGCAGAGAAGAAGAAAATAAAGCCATTAGCGAGTTTGTTAATTTTGTTGAAAAAAATATTGACAAACTAACTTATGTTGATATGTTTGAGCCGGTGTTCGATTCTTTAGAAGATATAGAAGTAAGGGCAGTAAAAATATTGAAGGACTTTGCCGAAGTCTACGGCATTAATATGAGTATGACAGGTCAAGAAGAAGGACTACAAACTCAATATGAAGATGATGAGCCTTCTGACGATGAGGATGAGGAAAAGCCCTCAAGTGCTGGTGAAGGAGATACAATCAATCCTCAAGCCAAAGAATCAATAGCAGAACTTGAACAAAATCTATCAGATGAACAGGAGTTTGACCCTCTTGGACTGTTGGTTTTGAAAGAAGATTTAGGTGCCTTTGCCGCAATATATGGTGAAGTAGAAGAATTGAAATCACTTGTCAAAGAGAAAAAAGAACGATTTGCTTTAGACCAAGACGATGAAGAAGCCGTCTTTGAAACCTTTGTTGATAAGATTGAAGCAGTTGAACAGTATGTAGATGAATCAGTGTTCAGAACTAAAACATTCCCACTACCTATCTTTGCTGCAAACCTTCCGGCTCTTAGAATACACTACAAAAAAGTAGGTTCGGAAATAAATGTAAGAACACAAAACATAGACAGGTTCTTGGAATTATTTGTAAATCTAATAGAAAAGGACAAGACTCTATTTCCGCAAGATGTAGGATTACAAATGGCTGGCGCAGGTTCGGGGCCGTTAAGTGAACAGTTGAAATTACCTGCGGGTAAAAGCGGAAAGAAGCCAAGTCCTAAAAGACAGTTTAGATACCTAAATACTGTTATTGGTGCAAAAGGTAGTCTAAGGGAGAACTTCTCATACACTACAAAAATTGATAATAAGATAGCAGAACAAATTGATGCTCTTATCAAACCAATGGTTGAGATTTACTTAGGCCCACAATTTACTATTCACTCAGCAGGTATGGATTTACCATTTACAGACAATGCCGCTATGAGAATTATTTCATCATACAAGGACTTGGATGCTAAGTACATTAATTACCAAGCACTGAATAAGAAGTTTGCTGAATATGGAGAAGCGTTGATTAAAGATAGTGAGGCAAAAAGATTGTTGGAGTTCACTAATCTTTTGACGAAGGGAGATACTATACAGAATCTAAATACATTAGAGGAAAAGGGAGCAAAGTTTGTTAAGGGAGTGTATAGAATATTCAAAGATATAGATGAGGAAACCAAAAGCAAGACGGCTAACAATGCACTTAAAGATAGAATCCATAGAGAAGTCGCTTCACTGATTGGTTCAATAAAAATACTTTCTGATGATAAAGAGGATAGGCCGTTCCTTGTCGGGGCTACCTACAAGAAAAACATTAAGCCACTTGAAGAATACTCAAACTTAGGTGTGGATAGAGTTGGTGAAATCACTGCTATTAGGTCTTTATCACAATTGATAGCAAGCAGTAAAGGAGAGGCTATCATAGACAGTGACATCGGAGAAAAGTTGGTAGCCGACTTTAGAACCTTAGCAAAGAGCGAGATTAATGATAAACTATTGGCGGTGCATGATACTATTAGGTTACTAAAGAAGCAGCCTATTTACCATTCATTCAAGAGGCTGGATGATATAGACCATTTGGATTCTATGATTTCCAAGATGGAAAAGGACTACAACTTGGATATTTCAGCCAGCGAAATAACCGGCATTGTCAATACAATCAATTCATTTGATAGTATTAGCAAAGCATACGGAATTAGCACAGAGCATGTGTATGTGATTAAGGCTAACTTTAGGTGATAATATGTCTGATAAGGTCGTTGAGTTTTCTAATGAAGATGAGGTTATTGCTCGCTTCAAAGAAGATTGGCGAGGCAGGTCGGGCTATAACCCACGAAAAGGTAGACTACCGGACTTTTACACTGAAGGAATGAAATATTATGGTAGAGTAATTGACAATAAATTAGTCGGCGTAACGGGAATGATTGATAAAGAAGATTATGTTATATTAGGAGGAACATGGATTCATCCCCAATATAGGAGAAATACTCCCAAACATAAGGAACACGGTTCTTCTTGGGCTAAAATAAAAATGAGAAGAGAGAATGAGATTCGTGGTAGGCCTAAGATTGCTGGTTTTAGATTTACAGGTGAAGATAAAAGTTTTGAGCAGGAGTGGGTTGATAAAAATAAAAAGATATTCACTTTAGATTCACACGAAGATATACCCGAAGAAATGGTTAATCAGTTTAGAGAAAGATATGGTGATGCTTGGGGCATTGCTAAGATGTTCACAGACTACGGAGAAAGAGAATGGAAAAATATTCTAAAAAGGTGGTAACATGAGTTGGTGGAGTATAATAAAAATACTAAATGAACAAGGCGAGAACTTGATTGTAGAAGATGTTGATAAGTTTGTTGAAAGACTAAGAGCATCTGTTAGAGCAGTGGGCTTACAATATTTTGGTTCGATAAAAACCCCTGCAAGAGAAGGTGAACCGAGAAAGGCTAACATTGTAGTTAAGGAGAGATACATAAGAGATAATCCAGCACTGCTAGAAATTAAGATAAGTGTTAGAAATCCCAACACAAAACAAAGAGAGTATTTTCAAATCCTAATGGAGGAAAATGATGAAGGTGATTTCTATTATCTAAGGGCTGAAGGGCCAAGCGTATTCCTAACTGAAAGTTCCAAAGTAAAGGATGAAAGCGCATTAATCATTATGATTTCTGATGCAGTAGAGAGGGTCATTAAAGCCCCAAGAAAGTTTAAGTCAGCATTTAGGAAAGATTAGAATGGAAATAGAAACCTTCAATTTTGAACATCAGATGGATATGGAGTTATCCCGTAACTCCTTTCCATACTTCTTTCAGAATGTGTTAGGTTTCGATTTTCCATCATATATTCAAGAGTGGCATGAGTTGATGAATGAAACTCAAAGAACAGTAATCATTTGTAGTCGTGACCATGGTAAATCTGTATTTATGCACAGTTGGGTTGTTTGGAAACTAATCTTTGAAGAACCGCCATATCAGATGCTTTACATCTCATCTAACCAAAAACAGACATTGGTTCACATGAGAGATATTGATAAGATGTTCACTCATCCTATGCTTAAAAAGTTCAAACCTGCAAGGGGTTGGGCTATTGGTAACATTACATTAACTAACGGTAATCAAATCTTAGAGCGTTCAGTTGGTTCACAGATTCGTGGATTGCACCCGCAAGAAATAGTAATTGACGACCCTTTGAAAGAGTTTAGTATGACAGGTATTCAAAAGGTTACAGATTGGTTTTATGGAGATATGATTCCGACTTTGCACCACACGGCATCGCTTAGGGTTATTGGTACTCCATTCAGTTATACTGATATTTACCAACAGTTATCAGAAAATGACGCATATACTGTTAGAACATATCCATGTCTTAATTCTTTGAATGAACCCTTATGGCCGGAGAGATGGAATTATGAAGCACTGATGGCGAGAAAGGCTGAAGTTGGTTCACTAATGTTCACAAGGGAATATATGTGTGTTCCAATATCAACAGGTACTTCTCTATTCAATCCCGAATACTTGGATAAGGCTAAGAATAAAGATTATGTTTTGAAACCACAAAGGCGTGAGGGCTTCAAGTATTATGTTGGAGTAGACCCTGCTATTTCTACTGATGGAGATTACAATGTAATTACTGTATTAGAAGTAGATGAACATGATAATAAGACAGTGGTATTTGTAGACCGTTGTAAGAATGTTGAGTTTAGAGAGAATATAGAAAAGGTTCGGCTAATAGGGAAAATGTTCCATCCCGAAGTAGTCCTCTTTGAAACAAACACCTTTGCTAAATCATTTACACAGGAGTTAAGGAATGTATCTGATTTGAATGTGCATGACTTCAATACTACACGAAAGAAGAAGGAAGAGATTATTCTTAGTTTGCAAATGAACTTTGAAAACGAAAAGATTCGTTTGCCTTATGGTAATGAAGAAAGCCGAAGAGTTACAGGCACACTGATAGAGGAATTGTCAATGTTTGCTATTACTGAAAGAGGCAAGTTTGAGGGTATTGGCGCACATGACGATATGGTGATGAGCCTTGCATTAGCAAATGCGGCAACACATACTATGAGTGAAACATTCATACTCTTAGATGATATGGGAATATTTGAGCCGGTGCAAACTAACAAGTATGCGAGGCAGAACGGTTTTATTGGTATGAACTTCTGAGGTGATTAAATGACTACTGCTGAAGAATACGAAGAGGCCGAAGAATCAATGGGTCAATTGGCAGAGTTAGCAAGGCAAGAGGAAGAAGAACGGACTAAAGTTGAACAGGCTTTAGGTACTAAATTAAAAAGCATTAATGATTATGTCATGTCCGACTATGAAGCCATCACTACTCTATCTAAGAATCTAAACATTAATGCTACTGATGCGAGAAAGCGTCTTAGCACATTCCCTTCAGAATACATAGTTGATGGACAGACTATTCCCGACTTGGTAAAGAAGATGCGTAAAGCAAGAAGAAGCCTAAAGGGAGAATCAAGAATAAGAATGTCTAAATCAATTGATACTGTTATTGAGGGATATGGTGAACATATTCAAAAGTGCATTGATTCTATTTATTGGATTAGTCCATACAAGGTTCCATTACTTAAAATGAGATTTACAGAAAAGGACTTATCAAAACTCAATAAGATTACTGATGTTAAGAAAAGAAGAGTTATTGTTGATTCTCTTTGTAAATTATGGGAAATTGATTTGAAGAAAGAAAATATGGCATATAGTAAAGAATATGCTAAATTAGAGAAAGATTCAAGAATTGCTAAGAAAGAGTTTAGAGAAGAAATAAAAACTATTACCGACCAATCTTTAATTAAATCAAAGAAAGAAAAGTCATTAGACTTTATTATGAAGGCAATATGCGAAAATCCGGGAATTGGATTAGGTCAGATACATGATTCAATGCCGACTAATTTACACAAAATAAACTCAACCAGCACTATTTCTAAAATGATTAATAAATTAGAAGTAGGTAGTTCTAATGGTGGTTATTACAAATTACCTAATGAATTAAAGAAAAATGTATGGGCTTATACTGCCGCATTTATTGATTCAGATGGCTACATTACTATGGATAGAAACCACAATCCAAGAGTAGGTTTAGTAGCAACAGGAGAAAGGGGTAAGGTGTTTATGAATGAAATGCACAAGTCTATCGGCTTTGGTAAGTTACACTTAGACCAAAAATCTCCACAGGACACAAGACCGGTAAATCGTCTTAACTTCTATTCACAAGATGATGTGTATAACCTATTAACAAAATGTTTGCCACACTTTAGAATGAAGAAGGGTAATGCTGAATTGTTGTTGGAATTAATTCGCATGAAGAAGTCATACAAGAAGGCTGATTGGTACAAAGGTAGATGTGAGGAAATATTCAAACTGATGAAGTGGGAAAATCACAAAGACCATGTTGGGTTTGATTTCCTAAAAGAAGGTATATATGTTGATGATATTGCTAAGTTACAAGGTAATTGTAAAATGAGTCTTATGGATGAGTTAGAAGGTATTGGAGGAATGATAGTATGACATGGGAAGATATTATTCACAAAAAGGGAAAAGCCCGAAGAAAGGCCGGAACCAAAAGAAAAAAGAAGAAGCGTAAATCAACTGTTAATCAAGCAGGTAACTATACTAAACCTGCATTAAGAAGAAGAATATTCCTTAGAATAAAAAGAGGCTCAAAAGGCGGTGCATCGGGTCAATGGTCTGCAAGAAAAGCACAAATGTTGGCTCAAGCGTATAAGAGGGCTGGTGGTGGCTATCGTGATTAATTGGCGTGATGTTCTCAAAGCCAAATCAAAAAGGCAACAGGACTTAACAACTTGGACTCAAGAAGAGTGGGGAAGTCAAGAACAACACCGAGCGAAAGCAAAAGGGAAAAAAGCACCATCTAAAACTAAAGGTAGGTATATGCCAAAAGCAACTTATCAAAGAACAGATAAAAATACATTAGATTATCAAGACAGAAAAAAAAGAAAGGGTCGTAGGAAAGGAAAACAGCATATTCCAACAGGTAAAAAGTTTAGTCAGAAGGGATGATTATGAAATGGCAAACTCTTCTAAAAAAAGACCCAAAGAAAGGTACGGGTAAAAAACCAAAAGGTTCTGATAGAAGATTATACACTGATGAAAACCCAAAAGACACTGTTTCCGTTAAGTTTAAGACCGCAGGTGATGTGAGAGAAACATTCAGTAGTTCAGCATTCAAGTCTAAGCCACATAAAAGACAATCACAAATAATCAATTTAGTTGAGCAAAGAGCAAGAGTAGCGGCTAAAAGAGCAAAAAATCCAGAAACAAAAAAGAGATTAAACGCTGCACACAAAGTTGCTTTAGCAAGAAGAGAATCAAGTAAAAGAAAAACAAAGAGGATGAAGGCATGAATTGGCAAGATATACTCAAAAAAGAAAAAGCCCACTGCGGTTCAGAAAAAACAGATGAAGAACCTATCATTGAAAAAATACCGGATTTATCCGGTGATGGTAAAGTAACTCGTAAAGATGTTTTAATCGGTAGAGGCGTATATGATAAGCAAGGAAATAAAGTCAAGAAGGCTAAAGCCGGAGGAATCAGAGGGCTTATTCTAAGAGAAATACAGAAAGAAGGTGGTGCTTTGGGTTATAGTCATTTAAATAAAAAATTCAAACAACTTAACCCTTCTCAAATAAAAGGCGAAGTAATGGCTTTAGTCGAGGACGGAAAAGCATACATTCACGGAGATGGAGATATTATCTCTATTAAGAAACCAAGTCGAGGGAGAGGATTTACTGCATGAGTTGGGAAATAATTTTGAAACAATTGGCTTGTCCAAGAGCAACCCAAGATTTAATGCTTAATACTAAAAATAGAGATGCGGCAGTTAAAAATCCTAGCATTAGATATGGGCCGCTTAATCTTGAAGATGAGGAATATTGGGAAAAATATGCTAAAAGATGGAATACTACTGCTGATGTAGCAAAAGAATCTAATTGTAGTAATTGTATTGCATTCGACATATCTCCGAGAATGGATGAGTGTATGCCTTTAACTACTGATGAAGATGGGCGTTTAGGATATTGTTGGATGCACCATTTCAAGTGTCATTCTGCTAGAACTTGTTATACTTGGGCTAAAGGTGGCCCAATTGATGATGATAAAACTTCTAAAGAAAATCAAATGAGGGGAGAAAAGTGATTGAATGGCAAGAAATCCTAAAGAAAAAAAAGCCATTCAAGGGTTATAATAAAAAGATTCATGCAAGAACAGGTGGACTAAGTGCTAAAGGTCGTGCTAAGTTTAAGCGTGAACAAGGCTCTAATCTAAAAGCCCCTGTTACTACTAAACCAAGTAAATTGAAGCGTGGTAGTAAAGCCGCTAAAAGACGCAAATCTTTCTGTGCAAGGTCAAGAGGATTTAAGCGTGATGATGGGACATACAGTGAAAAAGCAAAAGCCGCTAGAAGAAGGTGGAATTGTTAATGTGGAGAGATTTGCTAAAGGCTGATTTTGTTGTTAAAACAGATTACCCCGAAGCAGATTTTTGGCTACAAAAAAGAGGCTCTAAACAGAATGTTGGAAAGCCCATGCGAAAGTTTAGTGAGATACAAGGCCCATATAACATAGGAATTAAGGTTCCCAAAGGAATGAATAAGGAATATGTTTATTCACAATTAGCCTCTTTATACAGAAAAGGATATTGGGAAAGACATTCTTATGGTTCCCTTCCTTTACAACACATTAGAATAGATGATGTTAAGAAGATTTTAGAATCGTTTGAAGATAAAGCAGATTACAAAGATGTTACATCAGATAAAATAGAAAAGATATATGATAAGTGGTTAAAAGATTCTAAACTAATCAGTGAATTACTAATGTCAAGTAACTCTTTAATTAGAGAAGGTCGAGAAATTAAAAGGTTCTTACAAAAAATGGAGGGGATGAGATGAAGTATTGTGGGATATGCTATACTACGCCCGACCCCAAGCCCTTTGGGTTTTGCGAAAAGTGCTGGATAAAATACGGTAGGCCAAAGCCTATGAAAGCATTCATAAGAGAAGGCAATCGTCATAAATACTAGGGGGTTCTATATGGTTGAAAAAAAGCGTAGATTTTCTTTTACTAATTTATTTAGGCGTTCCACTCCTAAACCTGCTGATAGGCAGATATACAACATGGGTATTCAAGAAAGACAGAATAACTACATGATGACAGCACCTATTATTTATTCTATGGTTCAACAATCCGTTATCGTTAGAACCTGTATTACTCAATTGAAACAGGAAGTATATAGAAGAGGATATACTTGGGAAAAGGCCTTTGAGTCTATTTGTAATAATTGTGGAAAAAAGCACCAAAGACCTGTTGCCGCATGTTCAAGATGTGGTTCAGAAGATTTGAAATTACCTGATGTAAAACAATTAGAATACGCTGAGAAGTTTTTGGAGGGGTATGTCAATCCATCAGAACAGTTATTCATTGATGTGCTGAAGGAATTAGAAGATGATTTGAATACTATGGATGATGCGTACATTGTTCTTGTTAAGGAATACTTCATTGATGGTAACGGGCAAATAAGAATGCACCGTATCAAAGAGATATTCAGAGGCGACCCTGTAACTATGTTCATCTATGCAGACGAAGATGGTGTAAAGGGAACCAAAGGATTTACTTGTATTAATCATAGAGATGTTCTACATACAGAACCACACCATAATTGCGAACATTGTGGTGGAGAATTGTACCCTGTTCATTATGTCAATAGAGCAAATGGTGACGACCAATACTTCTTAGAGGGAGAAGTATTACATTTTAGTAAATATAGCCCAAGTAGGCTCTATGGTTTCTCTCCTGTTATCACACTATACAATCACATTATGACTCTTATTGCTATGGAGAATTATGTCAATTCAGCATATACTAAGAGTAGAATGCCAAGAGGATTGTTAGCAGTACAAACACGCAACATGGACTCAATGAGAGCATTTTGGCGTGGTGTAAAAGAGAAAATGGAATCAGACCCACACTTTATTCCTGTTATGGGTATTGAAGCAGAGGGCGGTAAAGGTGCCGTAGAGTGGATTAAGTTTATGGATAGTTTAAAGGAAATGGATTACATTTCTGTAAAGGATGATTTGAGAGATAGGATTTCAGCATTCTATGGTGTGAGTAAAGTATTCATGGCTGACAATACTACAAGTGGCGGTTTGAATAATGAAGGTATGCAAATCTTAGTTACTAATCGTGCAGTACAAATGGCTCAGAATGTGTATAATAATTATGTATTCCCATACTTAGTTAAGCAGTTTGGAATTACAGATTGGGTTCTCAAACTACCGCCATCTGAAGAAGAAGATGAAATCGCTGAGTTGAGAAAAAGAGAGATAGAAGTCAATATTGCCGCTTCAATTAAAAACTTAGGCTTTGAAGTAGAAATGGATGAAGATGGTAACTTTACCTTTGAAAAACCAGAACCGGTTGAACAAGAACAACCTGTTGAAGAAGGTGAAGTAGAGAATGACCCATTAGCAGGTTCTAATTTAGACCAAAGGGATTTAGATGAACAAGCAAGACAATTTGCTCAAGGTGGAGGAAAACCACAGGAAAACCCACCAGCCACAAGGAATAAAGCCCGAAACGAAGTAGGGCCGGATAAGCGTATGACAGGATTACCAGCAGAAGCAGGTAATCAAAATGTAGATTCAAGAACCGAAAGGAGAGTTGGTTGATATGACTTGGGATTATTACGATATTAAGAAAAAACCTGATAATATTACAGGTGTAGAAATAAGAAGAAGAATGAATGCTGAAAGTTATAAAAAATTAGTGGCATGGTTGCAGAAAAATTACAATAAAATATTTGAAGAATATATGGATGAACAGTTAGAAAACAGGAAAAAAGTTACCGAAACCTACAAGGAGTGATTAAATGACAGAAGATTTGAAACAAAGAGAAATGAGATTAAAGAAGGAATTAGCAAAGGTTAGAAGTCAAAATGCGGCTGATAACCGAAGGGCGACAGTTAGTAGAGATTACTCTATTGGTGGATTGCCACCGGACACTACGCATAAACCAATTAATGCGTCTAATGATGTTCCCGATGTAGTTTTGCTACCTTCTAAGAAAAGAGGAAAGAAAGAAAACATTCCATTCTGAAGGTGATATAATGTCCTCTTGGAAGTCTATCATAGCAGGTCGTGAAAACGATGTGTATTTTTTACTAAAGGAATTAGTAGAAAATAGAGAAATAGCGAAGGCTATTGGTGATTTCAAAGGACTATCCGGCCCAAAGAAAGAAGGAGAAGATGAAGAGGATGAGCGTAGTCTTGAAGAAAGACTCAAAGACTTTTCTAAAGATAGAGCCGAGCAAAGAACAAAGTTTGAACAACAATTACAATCCTTAGAACGAGGAATTAAAAACAATCAACCTGATTTACAAGATATTGTTAATGAAATCTTCTTTAGTGATATGATAGTCGGTACGCCAACTTCGGAAACTAAAGGCATTAATTACTTGATAGAACCTAAAACAATAGAAACTCAAACAATCAATACTTCTGGAGTAAGTTTTCAAGAAAACAAATTCAAGAAAAGAATTAAAGAAACATTAAAAGATTTGTATAGAAGTTCTGATGAAAGAAAAGATGAAGAGTTTTCAATTACTGATAAACAATTTGATTTGTTTGCAGAAGAAAACTTTGAAAACATTAAACATCATATTAGTAGAGGATTAGCCATATCTTTAGGACTAAGAGCAAGCCGTAAAGATTTGGAATTAAGTGAAAAAGAGGCAGAAAAAGAAGTAGAGTCGAGAAAAAAATATCTTGAAAAGACTAAAACAGAAAAAAAGGAAAAATCTGCTAAACTTGAAAAACAAATAAAAGCCTTAGAAAAACTCGCAAAAGAAAGAGGAAAATTGAAAGCAGATAAAATAACTTCTGTTGTACCAATCATAAATGCTACTTATGAAAATGAAGTAGATAATGAAAAAATAGCAGACATATTAGATTTACCTAAAAAACCAATCTTTGATAGTGCTGAAGAAGCAAATGATTTTATTGTGTCTTTTAACAAAGTCCAAAGAAAAAGAAATCAATTACAGGCACGACTTAAAAAAATAAAAGACAAAAAAATGTCTAAGGGTAAGTATGAAGAAAAGGATGAGTTTGCCCAAAGAAAAAGAAAAAGGGATAGAAGCATATCCGGTATGGAAAAAGCGATAACAAGACTAAATAAAACACTTAAAGAAGAAGGAGTTAAAGTTACTCAAATAAAACAATTTAGAGATTTATTGAGTATGAACTTAGATAGTAAAATAAAGTCTTTGAAAGGAAAATTAGATGGATTAAGCCAAGAAGTAGAACTTGCAGAAAGAAGAGTAGAATTAGCAGTTTTACGGGCCGCTTCAGTTATTGATGAAGATGACCCTTTGTATAATAAAAAGCGGCAAGAAATGTTCAAAAACTTAGAAAGGTTAGGAAAAGACATAAAAGTAGATTTATCTAAAAAAGGGATAGAAGATAGAATTAAACAAGAGAATCTCAAAGCGTTTAATTCAGATAAAAAGAAAGCACTCGAAACTTTTGATAAAACAACAAAAGTCATAGAAGAAAGAATAAAGACTTCATTTAAGCAAAAAGAAAAGGACAAACTGATAGCCGAGGGTAAAGAAGAAAGACCACAGGCAAAAGAAAGTGTTGCTTTCTCTGAAATATTTAGTGAAATAGAAGGAAAAACTGCTTTGAAAACTATTAAAGAATTACTTAATGAAGAAGGATTTAAGCAGTATCTTAGTATATTAGATAAAAAGATAGTAATAGAACCAAAGATTGAAGAAGAACTTGGAGAGAACTTCAAGGGCCGTTCTAAGTTGGTTACACCAAAAATAGGTGATTTTAAGAGAATGACTCGTAAAGAAAAGAATGACTTCGTTCTTGATAACATGCCTAAGTTTCAAGGGTATTATACAAGACTTATGGGGGCATTAAATGATTTACAGGCAAAGACACCTACTGAAGATAAAAAAATTACAAAAATCAAAAAATTGATGGAAAGTATGCAAGGGAGATTTAAGCGTCTTTCAAGGACAGAAAGAAAGGAAAGGGCAAAAAAATCACCTATTAGATACGGTGCCGATAGAAGTGATGATAAACGGACTATGAAAGAAAAATTAGCCGAAGAAGAAAAGCAAATATATCAATACTTCTTTGAAAATGCAAAAGGCATTAAGAATGAAAAACAATTACTAACAAGTGAAGTAAATAGACCTACAATAACATTTTGGAAGGATTTATCTTCAAACATGGATGCGTTTTCTAAAGCGGCATCAAACTATCAAAACAAAGATGATTTCGTAAAAGCAATTCAATCTTTCATTGGTAAAAATAATCTGCATGTAATAGATATTCTTAATCTAATGGGGACTAAGAGAAATAATAAAATTAGAAGTGATATACTCACTTCCATACAAAGCAACAAACTTTATCAAGATTTGACAAGGGCTAAGAAAGAAGCACCTACTCGATACAAAAAAGAAACGCTTGAGCAAAAAATTGCAAGACAAAAGAGAGAGGGAGTACCCGAAAGCAAAATTAAACCAAAAGACCCATTCAAAGAAAGAAGGAAAGCCCTTGCAGAAAAAAGAAAGGAAAAAGAATCTATGCTGAAAAGTGTTCCCTCAGAGTCAGAAGTTTTGCAAAGAGCCGCTAAGGAAAAATATCCAGACAAAGACATAAAAGATTTAACAACCGACCAAATTAGAGAATTAATAGCAGGTCTAAGTGAAATAGATAAGAAAAAATACTTTGGAAGAAGAAGAAAGGGAGATAGTGAAGAAGGAAGATATTCTCCTGTCGATTTTAGAACTGAAGAACAATCTAAAGAATCAAAAGAAAAAAGAATGTTAGATTGGGGCAAGTTAAAATTAGAAGATGCAGTTAAATTAGCAAAGAAGATTAGGGGTGCTGAAGATTCTGATGATTTCGATACAAGTAAAAAAACACTACATACCCTCTTTACAAAAGAAAAAAGTAAAGAGGATAAGAATAGATTCTTTGCCTTCGTTGATGTAAATAGAAAGGCCGAAGTAGTTGTTAGAGGATTTTCCTACAAAAAAGGGGATAAAGGCTACAATGAAATAGAAAAGGCCGCAGACAGTATTCTCAAAAACTTAGAGAAAGAAGTTACCTATGAAGGACAGGAAATGACTATACTTGAAGTAATTAATAGAATATCAAGAGGCACTTTCAAATACAAAGCCGGTAGAGTAGATTCTGACACGAAGGATGATGTGAGAGAACAATTTGGAAAACTTGTTGAAGAAGCAATTAAGAATGTTAAGGTAAAGAAATCCGAACAATTCAGAATACCTAAGTTTTTCAAGTCACGAATGAAAGAAGATACTAAAGTTTTCAGAAATGATTTAATGAATATATTTTCTGGTTCAAAGGTAAAAACAGATGTATCTGGTGTTGGCTCTTTATCTAAGTTTTTTGAGAAAGAAGTAGTAAAAGTAAGTAAAGGAGTCTATGAAATCAATACTAAAATTATTCTTAGTGTAGACGAAAGAATAAAAGAAATAGGCGACATTTACGAACAAATGAATGCCACTGACAAAATTGAGCGTAAAGAAAAAGATATTGATTCATTAGTAGAAGAAAAAGAATTAGAACTTTTAATTTACGGAGATAAACAAAAAAGAATAGAAAGATTGGTTCGTGCGCTCAATAGACTTAGAGAAGAACTCACAGTCGGAAAAGACACTAAAATAAGACTTTTGGGAGAAGCCGCAGAAAAAATAAATGAAAAGATTGATTCAATGGTTGAATTAGAAGAGGGTAGTCCTAAATATGAAGCCACAAAGTTTGTCGTCAATTTTATGCAAGATTCTGCTGATAGGATTCAAGAAGAAATTAAAGAAATACAAAGCAAAGAAGGCGAAGAACAAAAATTACTTGACAAAATAGAGAAAGTGAGAAAGGAACAAGAAGAAGAACTTGCCTTATTTAGAAGAATGGTAGAAGCAAAAAGAGAAGGCAGACTCAAACAGGGTAAAGGAAGAATTACAATAAAACCGAAGGAGGAAAAGGAATGACATGGGATTTTTATGATAGTGGCGAAGAGTTTATTCTAAAAGCCAAAAAAGAAGAACCAAAAACTATTCTAAATAGTTTAGATAAAAAGCAAACAAAGAGGCTCAAAAAGACATTACAGGCGGCTGAACCAACGGAGTTTTTCGGCCAAGACTTTACAAAGATGGGTGACTTGATTGATGTTCTAAAAGACTTAGACTTGATGAAGTCCGACAAGAAACTTAGTAAGCGTATAAAAAGTATGGATGAACGCAATCTTGATATTGTAGCCACTGCTACGAAACTTCGTAAGGACTACGAAACCTTGTATCGACAACTTCGGGAAATGGTATATCCAAAGAAAAAGGGTGATTCGGAATGACTTGGTGGAACATAATCAAAGCAAAAGGAATAAGCAGTGGTGGTGGAAAAAAGTCACCACCGAGAAAGCCATCTAAGAAAAAAGGCGGTAGAACCATACAAGGCGGTACTTACGAAGCGGCTATGAATAATCTATCATTAGAATATTCTAAAGGTAAAATGACTGTTAATCAGTATGTTCGTGAAAAGAAAAAGATTCAAAAGAAGTTTGGGAAGGATTAAAAATGACAGAAGTGAATGAAGATGTATTGGCTATACTAAAAGCCTTAACAGAAAAAATAGAACAGTTAGAACAAACTGTTTATCATAAGGATAATCTATTGATGAAGTCTGGTCTTGTTGTAGCAACAAGTCCAAGCCCAAAGATGAATAATTCTATTGGCGGTGCTTCTGCTATTGGAGATATTTCAAGTATGGAATGGTCTGATATTCATAAAATGGTTGAAAAGATAGGTGGACAATAATGCCGGAAAGAGTAACAAAAGAGGAAAGGCTTGTTAGTCTTGCTATTGAAAAAGCAAGAAAGGTAAAGCAAGAACTGAATGCTAAAAATGTAGAACCTACTCAAGTTAGGGTTGTAGAAACCGACCCCGAACCTGTAAAGATAAAGAGGCCTAAAGCAGTTAATGTAAAGGTTGAGAATCAAACTCAGGATAAAGAAGGATATGGTCTTGGTGGAGAAACTACTGAGCATAAAATCAAGAAATCAGCACTTCAAGGAATGCTTGCTGATATTAATGGTATGTGTTCAAGGATTCAAAGTGTGGCAAAACAATATGCTAGTGATAATAATAGAAACGCATTAAAGCCTATGATGGAAGATTTGTCGGATATTGTTAGAATGTATAAGTGATGCTCTATGCCTAAAACCGGCCTTCTATTTGAGAAGGGTAAAGCCTCTAATGAAATCCTTCAATGTTTTGAAAGGGTAAGAGTCGCTTATCTTTCTGCAAGAACCGACCCTAAAGAGTACGGTTCAAAATGGAGAAGTGCCGTTGAATATCTTAGAGATAACTACGATGATTCAGACGAGTTTGGAGAAGAGTTGAAAAAGTACATTGATTCTAAAGACTTAGAAAATGAAGATGCTTTAGATGTTACCACCACTATTGCTGAAAAGGTGTACGAATCAGTAAAAAGAATGAGATATGCTTCTGAGCAAGTTTCTGACCCTTTCTCTAAAAACTTCAAGGATAATGTTCTTGAAGCATTATTAGAATCACCTGAAACAATGGTTAAATTTGTGCATTATGCTATGAGAAATGACAATAAGGCACTTAATCCATCCATTTACAGCGTTAAAGACATGGAACCTGACACCATTACAGACGGTCTTATGGGTCTTGACCTACAAGTGGAGGATATACCCCTGTATATTATCGAACACTATGGGGATGGAAAAGACTCAAAGAAGGTAGAAAAGAAAGTAAAGGCCGCACTTAATATGTTGGAGTTACTCTTCTTTTCTAAACATAGCGAAGAAGAATGGGAAGAGTTAGAGGATATTGATATGGAATCTGAAACTCCCAAAAAGATGATACAGAAGTCTGAAACACAGAAGGGCAAAACTGATTTCATAACGCCTAACAAACCTATGTATAGAATATTTGATATTGATGATATTAATGAATTAAAAGGATTTAGTGGAGAATGGGTTGTTCAAGAAAAGTATGATGGTATGAGAATACAACTGCATAAAATAGATGATAACATTAAGGTATATTCTTACAATGAAAAGGACATCACGGATAAATGTAAAAACATAGTGGATGCTCTAAAGAAGAAGCATTTCGGTGATTGCATATTAGATGGTGAATTGATATTGTTTAATGGTGAAGATGCACTTCATAGAGCAGATACAATTGCTCATGTGTTTAAGGACAAATATCCTGATGCTAAACTAAAAGCACATATGTTTGACATTATGCGACACAATGAGAAGTCTGTTGCTGATGAACCGTTAAGTGATAGAATGAATATTATGTTCAATAATTATTCTGTTCATTCAAGTGAATACTTAAACTTCCCTTCAAAGAAAGATACTCGTATGGCTGATTCAATTAAGGACATAGAAAACTATTCAAAAGAAATCATGGATATGCCAACTTCTGAAGGTGTAGTAATTAAGGATGCTACTTCTACTTATTATATAGGAACACGAAAGAATCCTAAATGGATTAAGTGGAAAAAGTTTGTTGATTTAGATGTTATTGTATTAGATAAGAAGAGAACAAAGAGCAATCTTTATTCCTATACTCTTGGTATTGATATTGGCCCCACTGAAGAAGAGGCTAAACATATTAAAGAATTAGATGGCAAAAAGTACATGAATGTTGGAAAGGCACTCAATACTAAAATTGCCGTTGATGTCGGAGATATTATTAGAGTTAAAGTAGATGAAGTAAAGAAGAAAGGAGAAGTATATTCCCTTTATTCAGCAAAAGTAATAGAAGTACCGGAGGTTGAAATGCCG
>TARA_R100000697_G_scaffold100148_1_pt1 | contig 22471 bp, 46 predicted proteins | sample TARA_R100000697 | Tara Oceans TARA_R100000697 (sample SAMEA2622788) | marine metagenome | biome: marine biome (ENVO:00000447); feature: surface water layer (ENVO:00002042); material: "saline water (ENVO:00002010), including plankton (ENVO:xxxxxxxx)" | depth 5 m
TATTGGTCTTGCTCTCAACCTTCGTGCTTATGACTTTGTTTCCCAGGAAATCAGAGCAGCAGAGGATCCAGAATTTGAAACTTTTTACACCAAAAATATTCTTCTGAATGAAGGACTTCGTGCTTGGATGGCACCTGCCGACCAACCACATGAGAACTTTGTATTCCCAGAAGAAGTATTACCAAGAGGTAACGCACTGTGATTCAGTTCGCAATCGGATTAGTTGTCGGGTATTTTCTTACCCGACTTATCATCACCACATATAAAGCGTCTAGAGTTTTATATGAAAACTTTAGACATATGGGGTAAGTAAATGAATCATTATCTTGTTCTTGTTTATGGTATATGCTTTTCCCTTATTGGTGGTGCAGCATTTGCGATGATGTGGGCGAATATCAATTCACTTGACATCAAACCTAGATCGAAAAAACCGAGTCATCCAGAGGCACCAGAACCAGGAGAAGAGGTAATGTATGTTGATCTCTCTAGAGAAAAACTTGAAAAACTTTACGATGAAAACTAGAGGATGTTGCGGAGCAGGATGTTATGACTGTCCATTCAGACCATCACCACGAACCAAACGGTGAGAGTTCTACATTAAAACAATTGATAATTAGTTGTGCAGTATTACTTGTCTTTACAATCATTTGTTTTCTAATCATGCTTGCCGGGATGATTTACGTATGATTACTTCAACAACACCCCATAAAGTTAGGGAGATAATTATGGATACGTGGCCTCAACTCTATTGGTTAAAAAAGAAAGCTAGAAACCAAAAATAGCTTTTTTTTCCAAAAATAGCGCAAAAAAAATCCCTGGCAATTTTTGATTGCCAGGGTTTTTTATGGTATTATAATTAGTATGTAATATATCGAGGATCATGTGAAAGTAGACATGGAAAAACTCTTGAATGTTCCTTACATTCAAGATTACAGGAACAATCCCAAGTTTCAAGAGTATTGCGAACAATACGTGGATTTTTGGAGTAAACAAACTCCAGAAGGATTAGACTCAATCGCTCTTGTACGTGCAGTTGAGTGTACTAATGGTATTGTGCAGTATTCTTATAGAGACGGTGATCCCTGGGCCCTGGATACTGAACAGACTCGACTTTGCATGAAGACTTCTATGTCTTTTATAAAGTCTAAGGAGTTACCTCTACCCGATGGTACAGTTGTTAAATGTGACCCATCTGTTATCGATGCTTTGAACAAAGTAAGAGATATTTACATTAAAGGATTCAAAATGGGTGACGAAGATTGTATGATGGAATTCTATGCACAATCTATCGCACAGTTTTATGTGATTGGTAGAGAAAAATTGAATGAAAAGTGCGACTTCGTTGCAGAACACTTCAAACATGTTTTTGGAGAGTTTATGCTAAAAGAAGGAAGAGCTTACATAATGTCCTATCTAAATGCTATGGGTAAATGACCGAAGCTTATGTTCAGAGAGTATGGTTCTCTGTTATCTACAAATCTACTGGAAAGAAAAAATGTGATTGTGGATTGGAAACTACTGCAATGGAAATAGTTGCAAAAAATCCACATGAATTGACCTATGTAAGGAGTGACGCCCATCTTATGGGTCAAGTTATTGATGTCACTCCTCCCCCTGCACTCCCTACTAATGAAATTGTTATGGCTGACGGTTACAGTACAAGTGAAGATGATATCGTTGTAAATATGGATGGTGGAGTTGGTGGATCTTGGAAACAGATCAAACCAGAAGATGAAGAGTACGAACATATCAATGACGATCCCCATGATGGATGGTGGTTGAGACCTGAACATAGAGATGATGTCCTACCGCAACTCCAAGAGAGTAACTTAGAACCCTTCAATCCATGACCAAAAATTGGAAAGAAATTGCTATCGAATCCGAGTCTGATGAAAGAATTTTAAAAGTTCTCAAAGAAGGACCTAAAAGTCTTGCTCAGTCTTGGATGTTGCAAGCAATGAAATATAAGTACGATAGAAAAAAATGACACACCCACATCACGAACATAATACACTTTCTGCAATTCGTGGATTTCTTGAGAATATTGCTAACGAAGAGTTGACAGATGTTCCAGAAAAGATTAGAATGAGTGCAAGATATTTTTTGAAAACCTATCCATCTCAGGAAAGGTTGAACGAACTATATCAGGGTCAAACTTTTACTGATCTTGCTGCTCCTGCAGAACCAGAGAAGGCGATTCCCAACCCAAATAGGATTGTGAATGATAACCAAACTTGGGAAACACCAGGATTCAAGTGGAAGAGTGAAGTAGAGTTTAAACCCTCTCAGGGGAATTAGCTCAGCTGGTAGAGCGCCTGCTTTGCAAGCAGGATGTCAGCGGTTCGAGTCCGCTATTCTCCATACATTACTAAATGTTGACTTTCTGTTAGGGTTAGTTGACAAATCCTATAGATAGACTAGAATTGTCCTGTGCCGAACATTCATTATGGAAAGACACCGATCCGCTTTGGGTAGAGTCTTGTATTTTACAATGCCAGAGCAGGAAATCATCTACAGAGCAGTAGATGAGTACGTGCAACGGAACCCTGGAGTTGCATCCACTTCAGAGGACATTCTAAAAGACTTTTATCGACGACACTTTGACGGAGGAAAATGAGAGATCAAAATTCTATTGACGACAATGAATCGAAACAAGACAAGTGGAATCGAGGTCTTGACATTTTTATTGAGTCTGTGAATAAACCAGACTCTGCACTTAGGGGATGTGCTCACAATCAACGGTGCTACCATGAACTTATGGATATTCGGAATGATGTCCTGGAGTATCTAAAATCTAAGAGATGGAACTAAACATAATTTTACTGTTCTCGTTTTGTGTAGTCGCCTGGTTCATTGCCTCGGATGAGTCGGTTGCCGAATTCGTGGTATTAGTGGGAGAATACATAAAGACAAAGACACGGATTTCTTGGTGGTGGATAACCAATAATCCAAGAAATCCCATTGTAAAATTCTTAATTAACAGAAGGTCTCACCGAGAGGCTGAGAAATTGCTCAAGATTATTAATGAAGAACGCAATAGTAATCCCAGTTCGATTGAACAGTCAGAGACTTCCCAAGAAAGCTCTGATTGATATCGAAGGTAAAACCTTAATTCAAAGAGTAGTCGGGCAGTGTCTTAAAACAGATCTGCCTGTGTATCTTATTACAGACAGTCAAGAAATTGCTGATTCCGTGTGTCCCCGTAGGACCACGGTTCTTTTTTTAAGAGAAGAAGCATGCTCGGGAACAGAAAGAATTGCAAATGCAATTGATATGATTCCTGCGGATGGTGTTATTAATGTTCAAGGTGATCAACCGTTCGTCGATCCTCAAGAGATCTTGGTCATGAATGAACATATGATTGCAAACAATTCAACGTATCCCGTGATCACACCATCTAAGATCTACGAGAGGGATCATCCATATGCTAAGGACCCGAACAAAGTTAAAGTTGTTTCTTCTAAGTATGGTCGTGCTCTTTACTTTAGCCGCCATGCCATCGGCGATGAGAGAGTTAGAATCCACATGGGAATTTATGGATACCGAAGATCTGCATTAGAAAGGTATCAATACATGAAACCAACTCCTTTAGAACAAAGAGAGAGGTTGGAACAGTTGAGATTCCTTGAAAATGATATTTCTATCTACACTTATGAAACAGAAAGAGATCTGTTTTCTGTAGACACGCCACAAGACCTAGAACACGCTAGAGAGATAGCTTGGGAATACGACTAAGGGTATTTGGGAGTGTCGGTCTGAGAGTGCCCTAGAGGGATCTGGATGCACCTCAGCGAAGAATGCTTCTGCACCCCAGATTTTTGCACTCTGTGCAAGAGGTTGTGCATAGAACCAGTTACCACCAGTTGTAGATTCTCCACCTTCCTGGGTAGAGTGAGTTGAATCAAAACAAACTTTGAATCCAGCACTCTTCAGTTTATGAATAGTTCGGAAGTCAACCACCAGGTTGTCATAACCGAAAGATGTACCACGTTCGCAGATATAAAAGTCTTCGCAACCATATGCTTCCATGTTCTCACCTAGGAGAATTGCCTGACGAGGGGACATAAACTGACCCTTCTTGACATTGACTAATTTACCAGACTCTGCAACTGCTTGAAGCAGGTCGTTTTGACGACACAAAAATGCAGGGACTTGGTATGCGTCTACATAGTTTGATAGGATCGCAACGTCTTGTGGTTCATGGACATCGGTGATGACTTTGTAACCTGCATCACGCAGTTTTTCAAAGATCTTGATTGCGAATCTAAGTCCATGTCCACGAAAACTCTTATGACTGGATCGGTTTGCCTTGTCAAAGGATGCCTTGAAGTAATAATCTACATCTTCGGGTAGATTTTCAGTAATAGTTTTCGCCACTAGAAATGCATCTTCTTCAGACTCTAGTAGACATGGGCCTGCAAACAGCTTCATTCTATGTTAAACTACTTGTACTAATTATACCACGATGACACAGTATTTTCCAGAGTATGATCGACTAAAAGAATGTTGGGTAGGTCGTGCATACGATTCTTCGCTCGTAACTGATACATTTGTTAAAGATATCCTTGACGAAACAGAAGAGGATCTGTCAAACTTTAGTCAAATGTTGAGAGATCTGGGAGTAGAAGTTAAAAGACCGACTTATAAAAATCCCGATGTAACTCGGAAACCACAACTTCTACATGCACGGGACCATCTCCAGTATCTTAACGGCAAACTTTATATTGGTCCAAGGTATGAAGATAATATTGCTGATTGGTTGGAGTTGCTTGATAATCGAACTCCTTTTGTCACTCTGGATAATCTATGCGCGCCTTCTGTAGTTCGTGCTGACAGAGTTTACTTTGATGCGGTATCATGGACACGCAAACGTTTTGAATATTTTCAACATGGGAATCCTGATCTGCCTTGTGTTTTTGAACGACTCTCTTCTCGCGATTTTAACATCGAACGTCATACAGATGGTGTATTCTGTGTAGTTAAAGAAGGTGTAATCATCTCTACCCCACAGGGACGTAACCTAGAGTATCTGTTTCCAGAGTGGGATATCTTATATCTTGATCAAAATACTCAGGATCTTAATGATATGTCGAAGACCAAGGGTAAGTTTATTTGGTCTCCAGATCAGATCCCTGATGATTACAGAGATTGGGTAGGATATTCACCCGAAACTTTCTTTGATGTCAATGCACTTGCTGTTGATGAGAAACACTTTATGTGTACTCGATACAATAAACAGGTGTTTGATTTCCTGAAGAAACATAAGGTGGAACCTATCATTGTTCCTTTCCGACATAGATATTTGTGGGACGGCGGACTTCATTGTATGACGTTTGATTTTATTAGAGATGCATATCAACAGTAGTCTTTATAACGCCGAGATCATCTATGAACCTTGGCCCTATACAGTTATTGATGATTTTTTCACCAAAGATACTTGGGAAAAGTTAAGTCAAATATCGAAGTATATTTTATCGGATACTCCCAATGAATATTTGAGAAACTCTATTCAAAAAGCAAAAGAAACTAAAGTTGGTGGAAAGGTATTCAATATCTGGGAACTCATTCAATGTGGAGTTCCCGAAGACATTGTTGAGTGTTATTGGGATGCATGTCAAGAGATTTTAGAAAACAAGGAAAGAATTTACGGTCAGTTTCCTTCTCATAAACCTGATGTGAAGTCATTAATGAAACCATGTTTGAATTTAGACTTCGAGGGAAACTGGTATGAACCGCATCCAGATTCTGACACAAAGGTTATTAGTCTCATTTGTTACCTTGATCCAGAGGAAAGTGAAGGTACTGCATTGCATACTGACGGAACTCATGATAGTATGATACATAGACTGGATTGGAAACCAAACAGATGTACGGTTTTTTGTCCAAGTGATCACACTTGGCATTCTTTTCGATGTCAATCCAAACATAGATTAGTTCTTGCTATGTTTGTTGAACGTTATATTATCAATAGAAAGAAAATTAAAGATAGACACACATTTTCTAACGGTAAAGTCGCTGAGTTCTGGTATGATTATGGCTAAAATTCAAGTCGGAGATTACGTCAAGTACAATGGATGTACAAAAGAACAAATCCGTTGGGGTAATAATGATGATCCAAGTGATCAACTTGCGATTAATGGTATATATTATGTGAATAAAGTAGATATTAGGTCATCTCATACTAAAATTTCCCTGCGTGGCATTCAGGGTAGATTTAATAGTGTATGCTTTGATATCTTGAGTGGGGGATATGATTATAAATGAAAAAGATTCGTAGGGTAATTCAAAAAGACCAGAATCTTATGCACTTGACCTGGATGGTCAATAATATTTGTCAGAATAAGTGTGCCTATTGTATTCCTGGATTGAATAGTGGTAAAGGACACCATTATAAGTGGGAAAATGCAAAGAGATTCATAGATATTCTTTTTGAAAGATATCCTAAGATTCATTGTTCTGTTACTGGTGGAGAACCAAGTATCAGTCCTTTTTTTCCAGAACTAGTTCAACGATTTGTTGATGCTGGACACACCATAGGAACAACTACGAATGGATTCAAACCTGTAGAGTATTGGAAAGATATTTCCAAGAATCTTAGTTATGTTTGTTTTTCATATCATCCAGAACAACCAACAGAAGATTTTCTAGACAAAGTTCTTTACTGTTCACTTAATACAATGGTGACTGTAAGAATCATGATGCACCCTAGACACTGGGATCATTGTGTAGAAGTTTATAATGATATTAAAGATATCCCAACAATTTTTGTAGAACCTGTTCGATGTCTTGATTGGGGTAGCGTTGATAGAACGGTTCACTTATACGATGAAAACCAACTTGCATGGTTTAGAGATGCAGAGTCTTCTCTTGGTCATGAAAAATACTTAGAAACTGATGAAAAGTTTAATAGAACTCCAGACATTACTGCCGATTTCGAGATGGACGATGAAACTATCGAGAAAGGTACAAATACTCTGGATTACATTAACTCAGGACAAACAAACTTTAAGGGGTATGTTTGTGAGGTTGGTTTGAAGAGTTTGTTTATTGATCACTCTGGTGAAATCTTCTTGGGTAACTGTTGTATTGGTGGACCACAGGGTCACATGGATGAACCAGATGAAATTGCATGGCCTACTAAGAGAGTAATTTGTTCAAAACATATCTGTCACTGTTCTATTGATGTCAATATAAATAAGTGGACTAGGGGATATTTTAGAAAATGAGAGTTGACAAACCCTGGGGATGGTATAAAGATCTTGAGAGAACACCTAATCTTGTTATAAAAAAGATTTACATCAAACCTTTCTCTAAGTTTTCACTTCAAAAACACTCTGAAAGGGAAGAATTCTGGTACATTATCAATGGGTATGGTAAACTGACCCTTGATGATAAGTTTCATACAGTTGGACCTGGAGATTCTTATAAAATTAAAAAAGAACAAATTCATAGAATGGAAGCCTATGCAGATGGTGTAACTTTCGTGGAGGTACAGAGTGGAGAATGCAGAGAAAACGACATCTACAGAATCGAAGACGACTACGGAAGAGAAAACTCTTGAACCACCAATTCCCCAGTTAATTGGATTGGGCTTGTTTTTCTTTGGTACACTTGGTATAATCTATGCTGGGTACGTCCACGGAAACATGCATTTGCTGACGACACTGAAAAACGCTAAAGAATTTTATGGCTAAAAAACAATTCGTAAACAAATCAGGCGACACTTTTGAGTGGGAAGAAACTGAAGAAATGCGTAAAGCAGTTGCAAGACTGCATCAAAATATTCGAGATCTAGAAAAAGATCATGGTAAAAAAGGCGGAGACTACGGAGTAGGTAAATGAAAATCTTTCTTGACACTGCAGATTACGATGCAATCTCTATGAGGTATGACACTGGTCTTATCGATGGAGTTACAACTAATCCTAGTCTGATCAAAAAAAATGGTGAGGATCCTTTTGAGTCAATTAAAGTAATCTCGGAATCGTTTCCTAAGTTACAATCTATCTCTGCTGAAGTAGTTGCAGATGTGGCATGTGACATGGTTGAACAGGCCAAACCTTTTATGGAACTAGATAATGTAACGATTAAAGTTCCGTGTACTGTTGAAGGTCTGAGAGCTTGTCGTCAACTTCGTGACCTCGGTGCAACAGTTAATGTTACCCTTATCTTCTCTGCTGCTCAGGCTGTACTTGCAGCTAAAGCTGGTGCAACTTACGTCTCTCCTTTCGTTGGTCGTCTTACCGATAATGGTTTTGATGGTCTTGAATTGATTAAGACAATTTATGACATCTATGTTAAAGATGGTTGTCGAACTGAGATTCTTGCTGCATCTGTTCGTAGTCCAGAAGTTGTCGCACTTTGTTATCGTGAAGGTTCTGATATCGTGACAATGCCACCTGGAGTTTTTGACCGTATGTATGAAAGTGTTCTAACTAGAGAAGGTCTTGCTATTTTCCAGAAAGACTGGGATTCTATCAACAAATAACATGTACGAAGAACTAAATTGTTTTGAGGAAGCACTTAAACACTTTGGCACTCGGGTTGAAATTATCTGTGCTTTAGAACTTGGTGGCAGACTCCCCTCTGAGGCTGCCTATCAGATGATCAAAGATGAGATGAAGGAACTCAAAAAGTGCCGTAAACAGTTTAACAAAGCCGGCGAGTGCGATAAATAAATTACACAGGTAAAGTATTATGGCTGCGGAAATTACTTCCACTGGTATTCAATTCAGTGATTCTACGCAAGTAAACAGTAGGGGTTGGATGACCCCAGATGGAACTTCAATGTTTTTCTATCAGTCATCCGCCCCTACTCATTGGGTAAAGAGCACCTCTCATGATAATAAGATGCTTAGAGTTGTTAGTGGAAATGGTGGAGGATCTGGAGGTAGTGTTAGTTTTTCTGATTTTAGTAGTAGAAGTTTTACATTTCCATATTCATCCAATAGTTCAACAAATAATAAAACTCTAAGTTCAAACCAAATTCCTTCCCATACACATAGTAATATGGGAACTAAACTTACTTTCTTTCCACAAAATCCAAACGGAACTTATAATGGTGGAGACGTAAGAAGAGGTCCTGGTTGGACTAGGAACACTAATAGTACTGGTGGAGTTTCTGGACCTTCACAACATAGTCATCCGTTCAGTTCATCTGGTACTAGTCCAAGTATTTCCTGTAATATCAATGTTCAGTATATCGATATCATTCAGTGCAACTTCGATATCGACGCATAATAAATAACCATAGCAAACCCTCATCATCCCGTGAAATAAAATGGCAGCAGAAATAGATGGAACTGGTATTGTCTTTAGTGATTCCACTCGACTAGACTCTAAGTATGATATTTTTGCACAAGGAACTTCTTCCATATTCTTTCAGTCGTCTGCTCCAACGGGGTGGTCAAAAAGCACTTCCAACAATAATAAAGCGCTTAGAGTTGTAACTGGATCTGGTGGAGGTACTGGTGGATCAAATACTTTTACTAGTGCATTTCCATCTTCAAAACCAGTTTCTGGTAACTTCCCTATTTCTGGAACGGTTGGTAACCACACTCTAACGTCAAACCAACTTCCGAGTCATACCCATGCTAATGGCGGTGCAGTTACATTGAGTCCTGGTGGCGGAGACGTAAGATCTGGTGGTGGATGGTCAAGAAGCACTCCAGGCACTGGCAACAATACTACTAATGCATCTTCACATAACCATGGATTTAGTAGTGGTAGTGCAAGTTTTAGTGCAAATATCAATCTTGCCGTGCAATATATTGATGTGATAGTTTGTAGTTTCTCCTGATACCTGAGTTTTTATTATGATGAGATTCAAAAAAGAAGAACCAGGTAATTGGTGTCCTCTGATCAAAAAAGATTGTGTTGAACACAAGTGTGCATGGTATATGCATATTCGTGGAATGGATCCTAATACAGGACAAGATATCGATCACTGGGGATGTGCAGTAGGTTGGATGCCCACTCTCCTCATTGAAAATTCTCAACAACAAAGACAGACTGGTGCTGCTGTGGAATCTTTCCGTAATGAGACTGTTAAAGAGTCTCAGAAGAATCGTACTATGTACGAGGATATGATGAAACAACAATCAATTATGCCAGTTCAAGTTAATCCACTTGAAAACCTTTTGGAGGCCTCTGATGAATCTGACAGTAATAATTGAAGATAAAGCCATCTACGTTGATGGTTTTGTTGTACAACCTGCTGATATGAGTTGGTTTAATCCCGATGATTATGAAAGAGAGGTTAATGCAATTCAGTGGGAAGAAGATTGTGGTGAGATTGAATACGTAGAAGGACCTCCCACTCCCATCGATAACATCGACTTTTTGAAAGATGTTATCACTGTCCATCAACTTGCAAGAGAAAAATTTGAGCAAGATCAGGAAGCTTATAGAAAAGAATGTGAACTCAGTTCTCTTGTCGAATACAATGAAGATGATCCCAAACTAGAGTTTGTGGATTATGATGAAACTCGCGATATTGACGAAGATAAACTAAATGATATTCTGGACGAAATTGATTTTGATCTAGAAGATGAACCTGATAGAGGATATGCTGAACTAGTCCATGCAGATGATGAAGATGGTCCAGAATCTGCAGAAGATATACTTGGAATTGGGTCATTAGATCAGGAACCAGTGCCCCAAACCGAGGATAATGATATAATGCATGAAGATCTCCGTGATGCTCTTGATACTCAAGAGGAAAGTTCATACGAGATGGAAGAGGAAGTAGAAAACCAAATCTACTATGATATTGAAGAATTACTCAAAGAGATATGATTCCTGAACTCCAAGTCAATGATTATACTGTAGTCAGAAACTTCATTGATCAGGAAAGGGCAATAAAACTGGGTTATGAGTTCATGAACTTCTGTGAAGAACATGATGCTGCGGGTGATAATCAGGCAGTAAACTCAAACTCAGTTCATAATTACTTACCTTTTCTTGAGTTACTTTGTGAAAAAACACCTGAGGTGAGTAAGATTGTTGGAGAAACAGTCTTGCCCACCTATGTTTATTCTAGGGTGTATAAGAATGGTTCTGACCTAAAACGACATACTGATAAGGATGAGTGTGAGATTTCTCTTACACTCAATTTGTGTGCAGATAGACCTTGGAAAATATGGATTGAAACTCCTAGAGGAGAAAGGAGATCTGTGATGCTTGCTCCTGGAGATGCCATGTTCTATCATGGATGTAATGCACCACACTGGAGAGATAACTATACAGGAACATACTACACTCAAGCATTTCTACATTATGTGTATAGTAGAGGTGAACGTGTTAACTCTTACTTCGACAAGAATCGACCAGGTGTAAACAACTTTGAACAGAAATCACCAAAACTTTTAGTAGAACCAGGAAGAGGAGAATCAATGATCAGTGATTATATCATGGTAATCAAGGGACTTGTGCCTGAAGATCTGTGCGATGATATTCTAAAAGAATTTCCAGAAGACTCTGTTTATTGGGATCCTTCTACCGTGGGTGCTGGTGATGTCCGTGAAGATATCAGAAGTTGTAATACGATTGGATTATCTAGACTTCCACATCAAAATTTGGTGTATGAAAATCTAGACTCTAGAATGTTTGAGTGTGCAGCAGAAGCTATCAGACAATATAGAGAACGTTGGCCAGGTGTAGAAACAGAAATCGATACTGGTTACGATCTACTTAGATATAGAACTGGAGAGTTCTACACTCAACATACAGACTCATTCAAAGAACAACAAAGATCTGTAACTTGTTCTTTTCATCTCAATGATGACTATGAAGGTGGTGAGTTTGCCTTTTTCAATAGAGAAAAGGTATATAAATTTGAGAAAGGTGATGCGATTCTTTTCCCATCAAACTTCATGTTCCCGCATGAAATCTTGCCTGTAACTTCTGGAACACGCTACTCTATTATTACTTGGTATGTCTGATAAACTTAAAGGTCTCCCAATGGTATATTGGTTGAGTTGTGATATTGATAGGATTGCTCGTATGGAATCCCAGTTTGAAAAGTGGGGTATCCAAAATCAAAAATTTTGGTTCGGTAATCTAAAACCAGATCATTATGAAGTATGGAAAGATAAAGTATTCAAACCAGAATTAATTCACCCAAAAGATTATCTATCCACATGTATTACGATCTCTACACTTGAGATGATTCGTTATTGGTTGGAGAATACCAATGACAAATATCTGATTCTAATGGAAGATGATTATGATTTAGATCTGATCGAGTATTGGCATTTCGATTGGAAAACTCTGATGAAGAATCTTCCTTATGATTGGGATTGTATTCAGTTGGGATTTGAATCGCAGGAATATGTTTCTTTCTTCCTTCATCCAAAGACAAGACATAGTGCCTTTGGACCTGTAATGATCAATAGGTGGTTTGCGGAAAAACTACTTCGTATTCATACAGTTCAGGGAAAATACTTTTTCCTCCGAAGATTTGCGGGATATCCTGGAATTCGTTCACTTGATGTTGATCACTTTTTTGGATTTGTTGGTAGAACATACCAGTTACCACTTATCACTCAAGATCCTTACCTAGATAAAGTGCCAAAGAAACATCACTTTGTCTGCAGAGATCTTTACTATGATTGGTGGGAAAACGAGAGAGATAAGTTTACTCTTAAAGAATTCTTCACTTATGGTAAACCCAACGACGGTGACATGACCAAAATTGTTGATCTATGAAGTTATCCAATCTACCTCCCATCTATTATCTCAACCTTCAGGAGAGGGAGGAGAGACGAGAATACATGGAGAAACAATTTAAGAAATATGAGATCCGCAAGTGGAGGCGCTGCAACGGATCCATTTTTGGGGAGGAAAATTTTCCTGAGTGGAAAAAGTTAGTTCTGGATTCTCAATTTAAGACTCAAAAGAGATTTTATAGTGTATTATTGAATCGATCTGAGATGATCGCCAACTTTCTTTTTGACCTAGATTCTGATGTTGTTCTTCTATTAGAGGACGACTTGTCTTTTCATACGGAGAGATATTTAAACTTTGAGTGGGAAGAGTTTATCGAACGTCTACCCCATAATTGGGACTGTGTTCAACTTCATATCATCGGTGAGAAGTTCATGCCCTTGACACTTTCTCCTTGGTCTGTGAACAATCATAGTGCTGCAGCAATCCTAATCAATAAAAGATATGCAGATAAGTATGTGAATATGTTCATGGAAAATGGTAAGTGGAGATTTTTGAATAACTACGGGTATAGTAATGATCTTCCCGAGTATCATTATCACTCTGCAGACTTCATCCCATATCAAGTGGGTACGACTTATTCTTTCCCTATGTTTGTGACCAACTCTAAGTTTGAGAGTGATGGCTCTGGAATCAATGCTTTGGCTAAACGATCTGACGCAACTGTGTTAGAATGGTGGAAGAATAATGAAAAGAGTTTGGAAGAAATGATGTATCTTGATCGTCCTATGTTTGCCCAACTATGAAACTGAAAGGTCTTCCGACTTTATATTATCTGAATCTAGACGAACGACCAGATCGTAGGGAATACACAGAACTACAATACGATGAGTTGGGGATCACTAACTTCAAGAGATTTTCTGGTTCTGAGTATAAATTTGATAATTTTTTAGATTGGAAAGAACGGGTAATATTGAATGATATGTCTGATTGTGTCAGATGGAGACAACATATCATTGAAATTGCAATAGCAATCTCTACTCTCGATATGATTAAACATTGGTTGACTACGACCAATGAGAAACATCTTCTACTAATGGAAGATGACTACGATTATCGATTCGTCAAATATTGGCATTTTGATTGGGAATATTTGATGAATCATATTCCTTTTGATTGGGACTGTATCCAACTTGGGTTTGAAAACGAACATGAGATTCCATGTTTTCTTCATCCAATCAGATCACATCATGATTATGGTCCTATTCTAATTAATAGACCATATGCAGAGAAGTTGATGAGACTTTTTACTGTTGGTGATCAATACGATCTTTCCCAGAGGATTCAAAACTATAAGTGGGGAAAGATGTTAGATATGCCCAATAGGACTATTGATTATTTCATGTGTCACTCAGGTAATACATACTGTATGCCTTTGATTAGTGTTAATCCTCATATCGGGAGTTATGAACAAAACTTTGTAAGAACTGATCGACCAGATCTTGATCTTGCCAGAAAGGCATATAATAAGTGGTGGACCGTCATGCGTGATGAGTATACTCTAGAAGAGTTTTTCATGTACGGTAAACCAAATGATTATGTGATCACTCCAGAAGAACCTGACATCGACGATTATTATGTTTGAACATGTGAGACAGTTTGAAGAACAAGTTGCAGACTTCTATGGTGCTCCATATGCAGTCGCAACAGATTCTTGTACTCATGCAATCGAACTCTGTCTTAGGTTGCACTATCCATTGGTAGTTCCGCAGATACCTAAACATACATACCTTTCTGTTCCAATGACTTTCATGAAGTTGGATATTCCTTTTCTTTTGACGGATCGTAAGTGGTGTGGTTGGTATCCCATCGCTAATACTAATATTATCGATGCTGCGGTTTATTGGGAAGAAGGTGGTTATATACCAGACAAGAATATGTGTTTAAGTTTTCAGTTTAAGAAACATCTGAGTTTGGGTCGAGGTGGGATGATTCTTACCGATAATGAAAGAGACTATCATCAACTACAGAGAATGGTGTATGATGGTAGAGATATGACTAAACCTTGGGCAGAACAAGATATTACTACGGTTGGATATCATTACTACATGACACCAGAGACTGCTATCGAGGGTATTCGTAAGTTCCCCATGGCAAAAGACATGCAACCTAAATCCTGGTCTTGGGAGGATTATCCAAATCTATCAAAACTCACTGTATTTCAATGAAACACATAGAACCAGATTGGAATATCGATCAGTTCAAACAACTGAACTATACCTTAGCGAGTCACAACGATCCGTTAGTTGTCAATGAATACTTGTGGGCTGGACATAATAAGTCCAAGATGACTATCTACAAGTATCATGAACCGAATCCCATGCCAGAAAGTATGGAATATATTCGAGATCAGTTCTCATTTTGGTCTGATGTTTGTGTTGCAGTAAATCACTTCAAACCTGGTCAATACCTACCTATGCACAAAGACTTGTATGGGAGATATGCTAGAATGACTGGTGCATATCCAGCATTTATCATGAGATGTATGGTTATGCTTGAAGATAGTTTTCCTGGTCAAATTTTGCAGATCAGTGATGAGTGTTATGGTAAATGGTCTGCGGGCGATTGTTTCTATTGGGATTATGATACCCCACATGCGTTTTATAATATGAGTATGATTGATAGATACGCAGTTCAAGTTACAGGTGTTTGCAATGCATACCCCATGTGATATTCCTAATTTAGATATTCATATTACTCATAGGTGTAATTTTTCTTGTGATAGTTGTTCTCACTTTTCTAATCACAAGTTTACCGATGAGGTAAAATTTGATGATTTCAAAGACTGGGTAGATCTTTGGAAAAATAGACTCAATCCTGCCAAGATTGGTATATTAGGTGGAGAAACATTCTTAAATCCCAGAGTTGCTGAGTATTGTGAATATACAAGAAAGTGTTTTCCAAATTCTAGGATAGAACTAGTAACAAATGCATTTATCTTGAAGGATATATCTGAAACTTTGATTAAAAATGATATAGTTCTTGCAGTATCTGTTCACCACAACAGCCCAGAATATAAGAAAACTCTCGCAAAGAACAAAAAAATTATTGAGAGTTGGGGTGTTAAGGTAGAATATTGGAATAGTTTCTTGAAATGGCAAAAAGTTTATAAAGGATATGGAGAAAATATTGAACCCTATGAAGACAATGATCCAGAAAGTAGTTGGAATAACTGCCCTACTGGACAGAACTGTTTCCAACTTCATGAAGGTAAGATGTGGAAGTGTGCGCCACTCGCGTTCTTGCCAATGATGAATAAAAAATATAAGCTGTCTGAAAAGTGGGATAGATACTTAGAGTACGTTCCTCTGTCATCAGATTGTACGACTGAAGAACTACAAAAGTTTATTAATCGTGGTGCAGAATCTTATTGTTCTATGTGTCCATCTAAACCACATTATTTTATGAAAGATATGCCTTATGGGAAGTAAAAATGAGTGGGGTCAACTCCGAAAAGTAATTGTAGGTCACGCTGAGGGTGCGAGAGTTCCTGAAATGGACAGGAGTTTGCGTCTAATCAACTATGCGGATCGTGATGATGTTTCGGATGTTCCGTGTGGATTGTATCCACAACAGGTTATTGATGAAGCAAATCAAGATCTAGAATTACTGGTAGATCTATTTGTTCAACTCGGAATTGCAGTCGGTAGACCTCACTATGAACCCACACCATACTATAATTACTGCCCTAGGGATCTTGTATTTGTCCATGGTGATAAGACTTACGCAACTCCCTCCCCACTGAAGGCAAGACGATTCAATTTTGGATCTATTTCCCATCATTTTAATCAGTTAATTCCTATCACACCTTCATACTCTATGAGTTTGTATGATGATCACTGTGTGGGGAACAAAGACATTCTTGCATTGACTGAACATCATCCTGCATTTGATGCCGCAAATATCATTAGAGCGAACGATGACATCCTCTATTTGGTGTCTAACAGTGGAAACAAGGCGGGTGCTCAGAAGTTACAATCACTCCTCCCTGACGCGAAGGTACACCTATTAGAGGGTGTTTACAGTTATATGCACATTGATACTACAGTTGCATTTTTGAGGGAGGGATTGCTTCTTGCAAATCCAGAAAGAATCACAGATAGAGACCTTCTACCTGGACCATTCAGGGACTGGGACATCATATGGTGTCCAAAGCCTGTTGACATTGGTTATTACCCTGGTTATAATCATGCTTCAGAGTGGATAAATATGAATTTATTCAGTATTAACCCAAATCTGGTTGTACTGGAAGAACATCAAGAACCAACCCGAAAAGTTCTGGAGAAACATGGAATTGAATGTGCTATGTTGCCCATGAGACAGTCCAGAACCTTAAGTGGTTGTTTCCACTGTGTTACCTTAGATCTAGAAAGAGATGACTGAACCAACTAAAATTCATCCATCGGGACTTAACATCATAGAGAACTCCAATGGATCCTATTCTTTCGAGTGGGATTCTAAAGACGAACGTTGGAGTTGGATGAATGATTTGACGGACGAAGAGATTAAGGTTATTATTGAGGCTGCAATCGAGTACGAAGCTACTCGTCCAGTTGACGTTGAAACTATTGAAGAGGTCTACGATGAATCAGAAGACGTATGAAGAACAACGCAAACAACGTCTAGACGAAGCGGTGTTTGATTACATTCAAGACGAAAAAGTAACTCCTAAGCAATTTTATGAGGAATTGCAAGAGGTGCTTTTAAATAACAGTAAGTATTTTCAAGAACAGGCGATGCGAGTTGATCGTATGCGCCAACTAGTAACAGAAGGTTTTGACTCTCCTGACATGTCTCGATACAGTCAGTACACTGAAGCTGAAATTGATGCCATGTGTCATGAAGCTGATCGTAAAAGTAAAGAAGAGATCAATCTGGAAATCCAAGCCAACTCCCCTTTCAATGATGGTTGGACTCAGGAGTTTTATAAGGAACAACTGAAAGACCTTAAACACTCTAAGTATTATTACGATACTGATCGAAATCGTTGAAACCCTAACAATACTAGATAAAATACTACTAGATACTTACGCACTATGACTTTTAAGAGAGAAAAAAAAGAACTCTGCTCCGAAGAAATTGAATCAATGGAGAAAGCCATAGAAGAGTCGGGGATCGTAGCTATTCATCCCGATAAAATGGAAGAATGGGCCGAACACCTTGTCAGAAAATTGAAGTCATAGTACAATTATCCCACGTATGTATTTTCTATGAAATTTATCGTCTATAGTAAAGATGGATGCCCCCACTGTTATAAAGTAAAAACCGTTCTTGAACTTTGCGGTATGGACTGCACCGTCTACGAATTAGGGGAAGACTACACAAAACAAGAATTCATTGATAAATTTGGTGAAGGATCTACTTTCCCCAGAGTTATCTGTGATGATGAACTTCTCGGTGGTGCCCGAGAAACCATTTCATACCTCAGAGAAAAGTCACTAGTATGAATACCAAGGATCAGGAATTGCACATAAATAGAGGTGTGGAGCTACTATTAAGGAGAAAGAAAACCCCTGAAAAATCGAAAACATTCCATGTAAAATTCGGTAAAATGCTTTCTCTCCTTAAACGAGAGATTCATATTTACTTTGAATTTTCGACAGATATTAAAAAAATTAAGTAGAGTCTCTCGGAGGATAGAGCTATGACAGGTCCCGTAATTGCACTTTTCAGCATGATGACCTTTATGTTCCTATTGATTGGTGGCATAATTGGTTGGCTTTGGAAAGAACACGTAATTTACTCCTCCGCAGGTTTAGGATCAGTTCATCCTGAAATGTTTGATGAAAATGGGAATGTAATTCCTGATGAAATTTTAGCAGTACGATTTGAAAACGATTATGACTACGACGAAGAGGACGACGACAACTAAACGTAAGTCTACCACCACTACCCGTAAACCTGCAGCTAAGAAATCATCGACTCCGAAGGTAGTTCTCACTCCTTCATCAAGAGTCGATGAAATTCTTTCCGCAGTTGTTGCAGAGAGAACTAAAGCAAAGAAGATCGAAATTCTTCAACAATATAACGAAAACTTTATCAAATCAGTCTTCATCTGGAACTTTGATGAAACTGTAAAATCCGATCTTCCACCTGGAGAAGTGCCTCTTACTGCACAGGAAGATCGTGAACTCACCGCTTCTAGTATTCGTAAAGAGTGGGATAAACTTTATAACTTTGTGAAAGGCGGAAACGATTCTATGAATCGCCTTCGTAAAGAAACGATGTTTATCAATATCTGCGAACAACTTAATCCAAAAGAAGCTGAGATTCTTATCCTTGTTAAGGATAAACAACTCCAAACAAAGTACAAGATCACCCGAGAACTAGTCGAGGAAGCATATCCCGACATTCAATGGGGTGGTCGTTCTTGAGGTAACCATGGGTAGCGTGAAAGTATTAATTGAAAACTGCGATGCAACCGCAGCTGAAGATAGGGGGTTGCCGAGTAACTCATACTTGGTAACATACCTAGATGAAGAACAAAACAAAAAACAAGATATTACTCAGGGTGGACAAGTAGACATCTTTGATTATTATTACGACAAGTATAAGAATCTCCAAGCCTTGGATTGGACAAATGGTACAGTGAATCCTAAACTGTACGGATACAAACCAGCCGAAGAAAAAAAGAAAAAAAGATGAGTGAAGGATTTAAGGGTTTTACTGATAAGGAGGATCAAGAGTTAAAACTCAATATCCGTACTAGTGAAATCGACAAAATTATCAAACAGTATAAAAAACTGAAGAAGTATCAAAAGTCTTCCATACACGAAATCGCCAAACTCAGTAATAAACAAACTCAAATTGAAAAACTGGTGAACGAATACGGTATTGATCCAGAGGCGTTACAAGACTAAAAACTGTATCGTCTTATACCAAATGGGTTGACTATATAGAATATAGGAGTTATAATACTCCAGTACGTTCATCCCACTTTCGGGTGGGACGCAAGTAAGTCGCGGAACGGAGCGTTCATCCCATGTTAGAACTACTTTTTTATTCTAGTATGACCTGCACTGATGCTGATGCATTAATGCTCAAAATCAAGGCACAACAACATCTTGAACCTAGAATTCAGATCGAACTGGTCGAGACCATAAAGGAATCTGTACCACAGTGTGATTTCTACTGGGACGCAAACGACTAAAGGAACGGGCCTTAAAATCCAATTACTTTAGGAAACGACAATGAACACACTAAATCTCATCAAAAAGCAAATCGAGAAAGCAGCTGCTCTCCATAATGCACAGATTACTCATACCTCATATCGTGGTGTTGAGTATGATACACGTTGTGTAGAGTCCAAGGAGTCTCACGGCACCTTCTGTTATCGTGGTCACACTTATAAGAAGTGAGGCAATTATGCAAGCAATTCAAGTAGCATCATTAGGCTCTATTTTAAGCATTGCATTTCTTGGTTTACTTTATGGGGAACTCACACTTTTATATAAGAGGTGAGATATGTTGAAGATCAGTTTACATTATGATCTTCCAACATATGACCCCCAAAAACACGATCCAGATGAAACATTCGCGTTTTTGACGTATCGTGGAGTACATTATGCTAAGAGGGTTAATTTAAAATCCCTCAGCATTCCAAGTTGGAAAGTATTCAAGAGAGGGTAAAGAACCCTCTCTTTTTTTGTATTTTTGTATCAAAGACAACAAACTTAGTAAATTTGTGTGTAAACCGTAACATTTTTGCTATATAATGATAGAATTAAGGATGGAGAGATGAACTGAAATTTATTCTTTTCGCTATGGTATAAAAACTAAATTGGAGGTGGAAAATGCACAATTTATTATCCCGTGCTCAACTTGATGAGTGGAGACATTTAGAACGCACCATCGATGATTTAGAATATGAAGAACAAAGAATCAGTGACTACTACGAGTGTTTGATCGAGTGCGATGTACTAAACCAAACGGAGTGTAAACGAGTATGCAGAAAAATCCTTGATCCATGAGTTTTGTCCAAGAGATCGTCCTCAGGAGGTTGGTGACAACCTCCTTTTTTTGTGTTAAAATAAATAGGAACAAGGTTTTTTATGCAAAAAGAAAAACTAAAATTAATCGTCCGAAATCTTAAGTCACTGGTTGACCTCTTGGAGTCTGAAGTCTATTCCGATCCAGACGCTTATGTGGTAAAATCAAAGACAAACACCTATACAACTAGTGACAACGATGACGACGGATACCCAGACTAAAGATTCTATGACAAACCAAATCAAACTTATCGCCCTAACTCAAGGTGCAGGTGAACTTCTTGAGAAAACGGCGCAGGAAGTTATTTCGTATGTCGCTCGTGTGAGCAATCCAAACAATCAATTAAACTTTGATACTTCTGCAGGTCTCCTCAAGTATTGTATCAAACACGAACACTGGTCGATCTTTGAACAGGCCTATATGACTCTGGAGATCAATACGACCAGAGCTATCGCGGCTCAAATTTTGCGCCATCGCTCATTTACATATCAAGAGTTTTCCCAGCGTTATGCTGCGTCTACTTCTCTTGACCCAATCAAGATGCCCGAGTTCCGTCGTCAAGATACTAAGAATCGTCAGAACAGTATTGATGATATGGACGAATTTGAGATTCAAAGACTGCAACTGCAGACACAAACTCTATTCGACTCCGCAACTGCACTGTATCAACAGATGTTAGATCGTGGCGTTGCAAAGGAGTGTGCTCGAAATATTTTGCCCTTGGCCACGCCAACAAGAATTTACATGACGGGATCATGCCGTTCATGGATTCATTATATCAATCTGAGATCTGCTAACGGTACGCAGAAAGAACACATGCAGATTGCAGAGGGATGTCGTGAGATTTTTGTCGAACAATTCCCAGAGATTGCAGCTGCTTTAGAGTGGTAATATATAAGATAGTCTAGGAGATTCCATGGCTTATTACCACGTTGCCGAGTACAATGCAGCATGTCAATTAATTGAATTCAAAGAAGGTAAATGGGTAGTTGAGTTCACCAAACCAAGTGGAGAAGTCGTAGTAGAAATGATCGATGACGATAAAATTAGTTCTTTGAATTGTTACGGACAGGAGAGTAGTTATTAACAATGTCAGTTTCTGTTATTTGTGCGTGTAGGGATAGAATCAAACCTTTGACGATATCCCTTTCTTCTTGGTTATTGTTTGATCAGATTAAAGAGATAATCATCGTTGACTGGTCTTCTAAAGAGGAGATCGGTCACTTGACAAAACTAGATGACAGGATCAAGGTGATTCGGGTCAATGATGAAGAGTTCTTCAATCAACCCCAACCCTTGAATCTTGCTGCGTCTATGGCTACAGGAGAGTTTATCCTGAAGTTTGATGCTGACCATATTCTGAACCCTTACTACAATTTCTTTCATGTCAACGGTATCTTTGACGAGGAATCGTTTGTAAGTGGTGTGAACGACAAGGTGGGGGATGAGTGTCTCCATCCTATCTGGGGACTCTTGTACGTCCGCCGAGAGCACTTTGAGAAGGTCGGTGGCTACAATGAGAAGATGGGTAAGTACTATGCGGTAGAAGATGATGAAATCTCCATCAGACTCCAGGCCGCGGGTTATACGTGTTGCCCTATCGATATGCGTGTTCTGAGTGCAATCCACATCCCACATAATGATGAGGTCAGAATCTCTAACTTTGAGGGATATGCAAAGGATCGTGAGTTCCTGGATGTCTTTGAGAAACAGACTGGACAGTGGTACAAAGATCGCATTGATGAAGTGATCGCCCCT
>TARA_R100000697_G_scaffold22832_2_pt1 | contig 22425 bp, 37 predicted proteins | sample TARA_R100000697 | Tara Oceans TARA_R100000697 (sample SAMEA2622788) | marine metagenome | biome: marine biome (ENVO:00000447); feature: surface water layer (ENVO:00002042); material: "saline water (ENVO:00002010), including plankton (ENVO:xxxxxxxx)" | depth 5 m
AATAATTTATTAAGAGCTGTTGCGGACGATGTAGTAGGACGTTCTGATTTTATGATAAATCCTATCGCTGGGCCTGTTTCTCGTTATGCAGCTTATGGAAGTTACTTTTGGTTCTTAGGATTTAACGTATCATCTGCTGTTGTTAACATCACACAGTTACCATTGGTAGTATTACCTTATTTAGCAGGTGAATATGGAGGCCCTAAATTTGGACAAGAAAGAACATTCACAGAAATGAAAGACGCAATGAAATTGTATTTTCAAGGTGGCTTTGAACAAACTGAAAGATTTGCTCCTGATAGAACAATGGCTCCAGTTAAAATTGACTTACGAACAGGAGAAAAAACTTACATTGGCAAAAACGCTAAGTTATTTAAACCTGGCGGTAGATATCACGATTTATTTAATAAAGCAGAAGATGCTGCAGCTCTTCGTAGAGGTGTCGGATATGAGATAACTGAATTAAGTAAAGATTTAGGTGCACCACTAGAGACTGGAGGTAGACTTAAAGCTAAAACAGAAAAGTTAGTTGGATACTTATTTCAAAACTCAGAGCGATTAAATAGAGAAGTAACATTAGTTGCAGCTTTTGAAATGGAAATGAAATATGGTAGTGGTAATAAAGATGTTGCTATACAAAAGGCCATTGAATTTACCTCTAAAGTTCACTCACATGCATTACCTGAGGTGGGTCCTAGTTTTTTCCAAGATGGTCTAGGAAAAATTGCTTTTGTATTTAAGCGTTTTGCTCAGGCTCAAGCATATTTAGTTATAAAATTATTTAATGATGGACCTATCGGATTTAGTAGAAACATAAAAAATGACCCTAATTTAACTGAAGAAGAAAAGCAACAGCGTTTAGCAGAAAAACAAATGGCTAAAAGACAGCTTGCAGGTATCTATGGTTATAGTTTTCTTATGGCTGGAGCAGCAGGAGTGCCTGCGTATGGACTGGCTTCTTTGATAATTGAAGGGATATTTGATGAAGATGATGAGCCATTTGACCTTGATACTTTTATTTCTCAATCAGTAGGAGACATGGCATATCGTGGTCCACTTAGTTATGCAATAGGTGCAGATATATCCAGAAGAACTGGATTTAGAAACTTGTTTTATCAAGAAGACCCAAGACGTTTAGATGAAATTGGTCTTCCTACTTATGTATTAGAAACCATTGGAGGTCCTGCATTCGCTATATTTAAAAGAGTGGCAACAGCTCCTGAGTTCCTTGAAAGAGGACAAGAGCTAAGAGCCTTAGAGCGTGTTATGCCAACTTCAATCGGTAATAGCATAAAAGCACTCAGACAATCTATGGAAGGAGTGCGTAATAAGAATGGGGTAAAAATTGTAGAAGATGACCCAAGTTTATACGAGACCTTCATGCAAGTTGTAGGATTTACCAATCCTGAAGTAAGTGAAGCTTATATGAGAGCACAAGCTCTTAAAGGTCCAGAAAAGAGATTAACTCAACGTAGGTCTAGTCTGTTAACAAGATATTGGCTTGCATTCCAAGAAGGTGATACTGATGCCGTAGCAAGAATTAATGAGGAGATAAATGAATTTAACAAAAAAGCTCCTCGTGGTTTAAGAATTACATCAAGCACTAAAAGACGTTCTGTAAAAGCCAAACAAAGATTAACAAAAGACTCAGTCTTTGGAGTAAATCTACCAGAAACGTACAAAGATGAGATAGAAGATGCATATGATATTGACACAGGTAATATGCTAGACTTAGATATATTTGATTAGAATATAGGAGGCACGAAATGTATGCAGTGAAAGAAATAGAAGTGCTGGGGAAAACTAAACTAGAGTTAGCTTTAAAATATTTATATAAACCTAAGTCTAAAATTATACCTACGGAATTAAAAGATTTGACTGAACTACAGTGGATATTGTTAAATCATATATTGGAAGAGTTAATGGACGAGCAAGAGGACTCCACTATACACTAATCTATTCGCCAAGTTCTAACTCCTAAATGATTATCTTTCGAAGTAACAAATGTTTTAACTTTTATTTCTGCTCGTTTAGCACCTGACTCTATCGCATATATCATATGCGAAGTTTTAAGAGTAGGTATAAAAAAACTTTCTCCTATTGCCATACCCTCAAATGGGAATATCCATTCTATTTCTTCATACAAGTTCAGGGTCAATCTCCTTAATAATGTCTGGTGGTAGTGTGTCTGTGCTAATTATATACGCATTTGTATTAAATTCATCTAGCCCTGGCTTCCAGTTAGCTGCCATCTTTTTACGTTTCTCTACAATCTGTATGCCATGTTGCTGCATTTGATATACAAACTGTTTGGGTGATACGCTGTTCTCTTCTATCAAAAACTTTCTAAACACAGACTTAGTAATACACAGCTCTTTCTTATCAGTATCTAGGCGTACGTATAATGAGTTTCTTGGCTCTATGATTACTTTACCATCGTGAATCTCTAGTATTGAGTTATTATGTTGTGATATAAATTCTCCTATGAGAGAAAGATAGTTTACATTGTTAGCTTTCACTACGTTATCTCTTATGTCTATCATCTCTCCTACAATTTTTTTATAAACTCTTTCTACATCTATGTGCATAATATTAGCCTCATCACATATTTCTCCTGCTACCATAGTGACCGCCACTAAGTTTTCATAAAATCTAAAAGCCGTATCATCACCAAAATCTTTTTTAAACTTAGCCACCCAACGGTCAATACGGACATCAACCTCACTTCTCTCATGGGCCATCAATGCTTTAATAAACTCAGGTCCTGCCCACCCGTGATTAGTCAATAATGGATTAAATATTCTACGTCCCTCTGCAGGTTTGTCTTTAAGTAGCTGAGGTTTGTGTAGATAAAACTCTATTAATCTGGCTATCTCACCGTTAGGGTCTTTCTTAGTAATGGTTAATTTATCAATCAAAGAATGATTAGTGGTGAAGATACCTACTAATGATGCTGACATCTCATGCTCTCGTTCAGCGTTGATAGACGCTTGCATACGTATCTTAGCTTTGCCTTGTGATATCTTATGCACCATCTGAGATAACAGACGACCATGCATATTACCCACCTCATCTAACCCTAATGGTAGGTTATGTAGCCCTAAGAACCGTCCTGTAAGTGCATTATCGGTAGTTTCTAACACTGACATATCCTTAGGGTGTCCCCACATGCTTAGTGCTGCATATAGTGCTCCTGTTTTACCAGCACCTGTATCTCCTGTCAAAGATATACTGACACCAGAGGTAGAAGTATAGGGCATCAATGCAGAGCTGAGACCTGTTAACGCTACGAAAGCATGTATCTCTAAGCCCTCTTGATTGAGTTTATTAGCTACCTCTTTCCATTTATCAAAGCTACCTGCTCGTACAATATGCCTAGCTATGTTACGACATAAGGCAGATGTAGGACTGCTGACCTCTTTGCCATTACGCTTAATTTCTAAATCGCCAATAACAAAAGCGTCTTCTTTGGGTGTCCAACCCATCTGAGTTCTCATTCTTGAAGCTGCCTTATCAGCTTGTAGATAAGAGCCCCATGCAACTAAATAATCCATAATAAGTTTCCATTGGTTGTTTTTAGGGTTAAATAATACCCCATGACTAGATATTAACTTCCTCAGCTCATTACCATCATAGATTGCACTAAATGGCACATAGAACTCTTCAGGTTCATCGTGAGGAGGGTCTACTTTCATTAGCATACAATTACCATCGTGTGCACTAATGACTCTCTTCAAAGAATAGAAATCATAGGTAGATACTAACTGTGTCTTTTGTTCTACTAAGTCTCCATTCTCATCAAATACTGGTTTAGGTTTAAAATATATACCGCCCTCTTGCCCTCTGTAAAATCCTTCTCTTTCTATTTCTGCAGGTAATCCTTGTAAAGTAGTTACCACTAAAGGTTTGCCATTAGGTAGTGTCTGTACTTCAGTTTTTACAGGATTCATAGTAGTAGGTGCAGGTACAAATACTTTACCTAATATCAAAGGATTAGTTATATTTCCAAAGTGAGAGCAGTTTGGACATACATCAGGGTTTAAGTTGTTAAATACTGTGCATGACTGTGGTTTATCTTGTGTCTGTGTAGCTTTTCTCTCTGTGCCCTCTCTACTATAAGCTGGATAGTCTTCAGATAATGCATGTATAGCTCTATCTCTATCTACACAATGTTGAGCAATAGACAGTCCTGCATACCACAAAGGCTCAGATAGTGATGCTCTGTTTCTAATTATATGTCTTATCTGAAGACATCCTTCACTAGATGCCTCATCTAAACTTTTTTCTGCAATCGTACTAAATTTGGAAGCATAATTATTTAAACCATTCATTTGTTTAGTTAGCTCGGTCATCTTAGGACTTTTTAATATATCTTCAAATGATATTGTGCCTAAAAACTCTTTGAACATATCAAACTTATATATCTTTATGCCCCCGCTTATTATTTTTGTCGGTGTTGGTGGATTAGATTTAAAGTTAAATGTATTAGGACATCTAAGTATTCTAGCTTTATCTGCAGTTACAGCAGGGTCTATTTGTAACCCATTGTCAATACATAATTGTTTGAATTTGTCTGCATACAGTTTCCATTCCTCTACAGGGACTGCGGTGTCCAACATCCAATATGCGTGTATGCCATTACCACTATCTACAACTACAGGCGGTGGTAGCTTCTGTGACTGTATAAATTTTCCTAAGGCATTAACAGCTTCTTCCTGGGTGCTAAACTCTTTAGTGTCCCCTACATCTAAGTCTACAAAGAAAGACTTTAAAGACTTAGCTTTCTTTCTACTGTGTCCATCAAAATTAGCCATACCAATAAATACATGGCTATCATGCTTTTTTTCCTCAACTCTATCAACAAGTTCGTCAATAGAATCCACAAAGATATGTCGCATACGCTGTCCCTCACCTGCAGGTAGCACAGCTACACAGTAAGTACCTTCATTAGGTAGTAGTTTACTGTAAAATTCTATACTCATATCTGTATGCGTCCATCAGATTCTACAAACACTATAGCAGAGGCTATGTCATTAGCGGGAAGCACTCCATCTGCTAATCCTTGCTCTACTGCGTCCATAAATTTTATTACTTTCTGATGGTTCTGATGCTTCATAGGTCCGCCCCTGAACCATGAATGCACTGTCATACGAGATGTGCCCACTCCTTGAGCTACATATTTAATTGGTAAGTTTGCTTTTAGACATAATTTAGCTAACTGTATTCCTAGAATACTATCATCAGCTTTATCTAATCCTAAAACAAATCTATCACTATACGGTCTTGGCATTATTTATCCCTCCATTTATCCATTATTTCATTAATACTTTTAGCCTCTTTCGCTGATTTAACTTTAGCTTTTTCTTCATTTGATGCTTCAAATGCTTCAAACTTAACAGGTTCTCTATCTTCTTCATCTACCTGATACACAGTTAATTTAATAGCGTTGTAAGCTGCTTGTTTTTCTGCTTGGTCTTTTATAACCTCTAAAACCCAATCTTCTGCTGCTTCTACAGGAGAAAATAAAGCTCTAGGTTTAATTGAGTTTGGGTCGAACTGCATTCTAGTAACAATTCTACCCGCACTCACATTATTGGTTGCTAACATTTGAACATATGTTTTAAATGGCCATTTCCCTTGCTCTTCTTTTCCAAAACAAGAATTAGAAGGGAGAACTAATTCCAAAATATCACCCTCTGGGTCATTAGCTAAAACTATAGCCACTCTCCATGAAAGTCTGCATGAAGTGCTAACACCACCAAAGCCAGAGCCTCGCACACTATTCGGACAAGTATGACAAGACTTGGCTTGGGGTTTCCTCACTTCCACATCTGGGTTTTTAGAATTGTTTGACCAACATACGGGGCTTACTCTTTTACCCTCTTCGTAAGAATCTTTATAATATACTCTTGATGGATTATGTGCCATCTTAATAATTATAATATTCATTATAGAGGAGTTAGCTGTGCTAACTTCTTTTCCCCCAACTATTTTTCTAAACACGCCTCCCCGTAAGGATATGCGTTTTGTTTGATTAGAGAAGCTACTATTTGCAACAGCAACGGTATCTTCATCTAATCCAATATTAGGGTTCTTTTCCAGAATGCCCTTGAGTTTGTCCATCTGTTAATCTTTAGCTCCCCACTTATCTACAATGTCAGCAATATCCGTACTGCCGTCATTCTCTGGTTTGCTTTTTACAACCTCTGGTTCTGCTACTTTTTCTTCAACTACTGATGGAGAGTTATCAAAAACTTCTGAACCCTCTTCTTTTTCTTTTTTAATGTAGCCTGAAGTTTTTTCAAAACCAAAACGTCCTGCACCCTCTGAGCCCTCAACAAGAGCGATAACTTGTACTGCTCTTAGTTTTAATGACACACCTGCTCCTATGGTAGAAACAAAGTATGGGTATAGTGCTGCGTTTACTCTTATTTCAGAGCCACCCCATATTTGAGTGTCTGTAAGAGTGTCTCCCCCAGCATCAAATATAGCAGGTTTATAAGCTGCTTTTGATTTGAATTTAAAGATAACATTCCCTGTAGGTTTACCATCATCATCTAACTCGTCTGCATAAGGTGGGTTAGCTGTTTTAATAGTTTTTTTCTTTTGCTTTTTTAGTTCATCTTTTAGATTCTCTGAAAAAACTTCATTGATAGTATCAATAATAGGTTGTGCTTCTTTTTTAGAGAGCACAAGATTAACTTTGTACTCCCCGTCTTTATTATACTCTGTATCTGGTTTACTCAACCACGGATATAGAGCTACACCTGTCGGTGTGGTTATGGTTTGTTTTGCCATAATATATACTCCTTATTTACTTGGTTTACGAACTACTATACTGAACGCCCTCATGGAACTAATTCCTGGTGGCAGTCCTTCTTCTGTACGACTAGATAAAAACTCTTTAAAATTTGCTTGGTGTATGCGTTGTTGTAATAATTCTGGTGCTTCATTCTCTAAAATAAAGTCCTTAAAATTACTCCAGTCAGAACACACAAAGTTTTCTTTTAAAGATTTAATAATCGTACCCCTCGAAGTTTTTATGCTATCTGCATTTACTTCATTACAAGAATTAAGCATGACTTGCTCTAACTGCTCAAGGTCGTTTTTTAACTCTTGGTCTTTCTTTTGAAACTCTCTAGCTCTTCTGTCTTTTTCGTTGCGAATCGTTATGTAAGTATCAACCACTTCATCTAACGGAATCTTTTCGTTGTCAACAGACTTTTCTAGAACTTCACTTACTTCATCACTCATAGGTCTAATTCCTCCCTATATAAGTCAACTAATTTAGTATGCTGGTCTACTTTACCTTGTAGCATCGCATACATTCTTTTTTCAACATCAGACCCTTGCAGATGAACAACTGTCATTTTGTTCTTTTGCCCAACCCTATCCATTCTGGCAACACATTGTAAGTAAACTTCAACAGACATTACAGGAGACCAAAACACAACTGTGTCTGCTCTAGTTAGTGTCACTCCGTGAGAAGCTGACTGTGGTTGTATTACAAGAACTTTAGGTTCGTCTTGATTTTGAAATCGGCTAATAATACTTGCTCTTTGATTAGCAGACACATCACCATTGATTACTTCGTTAGTTATGTTTTTTGAGTCTAAAAACTCTGATAAAAACTCTATAGTATGTCTGTAAGGCACAAAGAGAAGCACCTTATTGTTTGTTTCGTCCAACACTTCCATCAAAGCGTTAAGTCTTGGTTTAATATCAAACTTGATAGTTTGTTGCTCGTCAGTATAAACTGCACCGCCAGAGATTTGTAACAATTTTTGTAAGCCCGCAGCTGCGTTCACCGCACTAACAGATTCAGTATCGGTAGCTATAATCATTTGCGTTTTTAGTTGTTTATAAAATTTTTCTACTTGTTTTGTCAGAGGTACGACTCTAGTTTGATACATTACATCGGGTAAATCTAAACATTGGTCTTTGGCAAATCGTATCGCAGGTTGTAATGCTTGAAACACATAATCTTTAGCTTTAGGTCTAGGTAGCCACTTAAATCTTGATACTTGATACATTACTTTTTCTCTCCAAGCTGCCGATAATTTAGGTATCCTATTAGGGCAAATAAGTTTTGCAATCCCAAAAGCGTCCATAGGAGATTGTGAGGCAGGTGTGCCTGTCATCATCCATACTCTTGTTTTAGGAGTTAATATTTTATTAATTGTTTTCCACCTAACTGTAGTATGTGATTTATATGCGTTACATTCATCAATTATAATTAAATCGTAGTCTATGTGTTTGATTTCATTTTTGACTATATTCACTCCATCATAATTAATAATAGTAAAATCATAGTCGCTTTCTATTATTGTTTTTCTTTTGTGAGCAGAGCCATGACAAACAACAGAACTTCTATGCATACAAGTGTTAAATACATCTCCCTGCCATGCGGAGTACATAATAGATAGCGGACAAATAATTAAAACTTTTTTTATTTTACCTTGTTCCATTAAATAATCGGCTGCCCAAAGAGCAGACGAAGTTTTACCTGTACCTGCTTCATTGAAACAAAAAGCTTTTCTGTTAATACTTAAAAATTCAGCAGTAGTTGCTTGATGTTTAAACGGTTTGTATAGTCCTGGATATGAATAGTCTCTTCTCATAGGTGAAGGGAGATTATTTTTAAGTCGCATGAGTTTATTTATTTGAGTCATTTCATCAAGACCCCAATAAACTACAACAGAAGAACGCTTATCTTCTGTATTTAATATTTCGCTCTGTGGTATTGTTTCTTTAACAAGTTTACCTAAGTGTTCAGGCAACACAAGTTCAACGGCTCTCTCTCCAATTAATTTCATATGTTTTTACTAATTTTAACTATTAACTTTTTACTAAACTAAACATTAACTATATCACTACCTAAAAATAGGTCAAGTCTTTCTTTTCTTTTTCTTTTTACCCGCTTTAGACAATGCAATCGCCACTGCTTGTTTGTGAGGTTTTCCTGCTTTCATCTCTTTTCTAATATTAGATGATATAGTTTTTTTAGACTTTCCTTTTTTTAATGGCACGTTTTTTCCTCTCTCTTGTGCTTGTTTCTGATACTAGCTTACGCTGTGAGTTTCTTTTAAATGAACGATTTTTAGATTTAGATTGCACTACTAAACCATCAGAGTTTTTACCACCTTTGGATAAAGCTTTTTTATGGGATACATCTTTGCCTTTACGGTCTATACCTTTTGCGTCTATTTTTCTACGAGCTCTGGCACGGGCAGCTCTAGCTTTCTTTTCATTTCTAGCTTTCTGTTGTTGATATTCTTTTTTATAAGGTCTTGGTTTATTTACATACGGCATAGTACAAATTTTATCACATCAAAATGGAGATGTCTTGGGTCTGTTGAATTCGCAAGTGTCTACAGAACACCAGCCACATAACGGTGTAGGATTGGGCTGCCATTGGTCATAGTCATAGCTTGTTTCTAGTCTACTTAAGGGTGCTTCAAAAGATTTCCAAAGTTTATCCATATCATTTCTGTGATACTCTTCTGTCAAAAAACTATTTTTTAAAACAAACAAAAGTCCTGCTTTAATTTTGACGATTTCTGGCATTTGAGTAAATAGCATGATAGCCATAAGTTTTAACTGCTTTGGGTCAGGGTATTTATTACTGCCTGTCTTATAATCAACAATATACGCTTGTTCATCATCTATAATAACTAAGTCAGCGATACCTCTAACCCATCTATTTTTAGCATAAAAATCACAAGGCTCTTTGTTGTACGTAAGTGCCATTTCATATTCACAAAATTTTTTGCCTTTTATATTTATTAAAGCATCAACCATTTTTTTAAATCGTTGATAGTTTTTAGCTAAAGGTTTGCCGTCTCGCACATATTCTTCTAAAGCCGTATGAACTTCTTTTCCATATATCATGGCTTCACTTTGTTGTACAGTATAATTTTTTAATACTCTTATCTCGTGATATTGTTTTGGACAGTTTTGATATTGTTTAAGTGATGAGTAACTCCATGTAAAATCAGTCACTTTGTCTCCGCACTCTTTATTATAGTTATTAAATATTATCATATATTGATGTTCTTTGTAACTTCAACAGTCTCCATAATTATCTGCGTAACCACCCTCACACGCTATCGGACAATCCTTTGCCCAACCTGGAGGCGTAGACATTTCTGCCATAATATAATTTAAAGCATCATCTTTATCTTTATCTGCAGCCACACAAACAATAGCGTCATGCACTGTTAATGCAGGTCTATACTTATCACTTATGTTTATCATTTGTTCTCCAATAACTATTCGAGCTAATGCTTGTACTATATTTTCAACCATACCACCACCCCAAATACCAACTTTGCCATTTCTTCTTTTATATGTGTATCTACTTTTAGTTTCAGAAGTGTCCCACTCTAAATCTGGGTAGTAAATATATAAGCCATTCGGTAGCTTTATTCCCTTAGGAGTAATCATTACACACTCACCCTCACCAATGTAGTACGGTTCTTTGCCCTCAGGCCATGACGCTATGTCTGCTAATGCATTATCACATTCTTGCCACAACTGAATTACTTTATCGTTAACCTCTCTGTAAACTCTTACTAATCTTTTACATTCATCTTCATTAAAGTCTACACCCGCTCCCAACTTCAAAACATTTTGTAGTTTCATAGCACCTGTGCCATAACCTAAACCAAGAATACAGGTCTTACCAACTGCTCGTTCTGTTTTTTCTTTCTTAGTAATCTTCTTGTTATAAACTTTACTAGCAAACTCACAGTACACATCTCTGCCCTCTCTGTACCACTCTATAACATCTTGCTGCCCTGCCAACCAAACCAATAGTCTTGCCTCTATCTGTGAAGAATCTATGTTCATACAAACATAACCCTCAGGCGGCACTATGGCTTGTTTCAATGCTTTCTTTTTAGCGTCCCTTGACGGCAAGTTTTGAAAGTTAACTTTATCTGCACCGCTCCATCTACCTGTGTGTGCTCCATAATACTTAAGCGGTATTGGTAGTTTGCCTCTATTTCTTGCCCCTATATCAATAAAGCGTTCTATGCGAGACTCTTCAATCGTTGACTTTGTGCCTAAACGAACTGAGCATAAGTCTTGAATTAACGGGTCTGCGTGGTTTTGTAGGGCGATGAAGCCTTCATCTGTCTTTGCTAAAGCAAATGTTGGTTTGCCTGTGGTGGGACTTTCTTTCATAGGCACAGGAACACTAAGTTCTTCAAGTAATTCTGCAAATTGTTTATTACTCGCTAATTTTTTACGTACTTCTTCTGCTGATTCACAGTTTAATTTAGCCTTTAATCCATCTAACAACAGTTGTTTTTCTTCTTTGATTTCCGCAAGTCTATCTATTAACAAAGCATCATCTACTTTTAACTGCGGTTGTGTAAACATTCTTATGGTTAAATCAATAAGCTTTAGCTCGCCCAGGGGATAGTGTACCTTTAAAATATTAAAGAGTTTGTAAGTTAGCTCTACATCATTAACACAATAGTTACCATACGCACCCAGCTCCTCACCATCAAAGTCCTCTAAGCGTTTGCCTTTTGCGTCTAATACTTCTGTGCCCTTTTCTCCTAGCTGATAGCGTTCCGCAAGTGCTTTCAAAGAACCACTTACATTAGTGCCATGATAAGCTCGAGCCATAGACAAGGTATCAAAATACACCTTAGGAGATATATCAAAAACAAATGATAAGATTGCACCATCAAACATCGTATTGTGACACACTAGGGCCGAAGCCCCCCAATCAATAGTGTCTAGCACAGCATGAATATCTTTATGTGTCCCTGTATGCCAATGAGTAAGCCCATCATCAATTTTAATACCTACGCCTATGACTTGAAAACGTGGGTCTCTTATGTATTCTTCTGTAGTAAGCTTGTTAAGACTATAGCCAACATCATAAAAAGTCTCAAAATCAATCGTAACTAACTGCATAATTTCTCTCTTTTTTTTCTTCTCTACATCTACCTACTAAATTGTATGCCCCTTTTTTGCTTTTCCATGTGCACCACCACACGCCTCTATCAAGAAATTTAGCTTTCTCTCCGCACTTATTACACACTTCTTTGTGTGTTTTTTTATTATTACTCATTTTTTATGTTGTTTTCTAAGTGCTTCTTTTCCTTTTTTAAATATAGAGGCGACCTCTGTTTTACCCATAACTTTAGCTCGTTGCTCACCAACTGTTAGGATTTGTATTTTACGTGCGTATGGTTTGTTAATTTTTTTAACTTTAGCCACAGTCTTTCTTGCGTCTGTAGGAGTCGCGAACTTTATGCCTACAGTGTCCTTTGGGTTTTCGTCAGTATATAGTCTACGACCACTACCCTTTGGTTTTTTACCTGTGCCTACTTTTGGGTCTCTTTTTTTACTCATTATTTATTTTAGTCGAAATCGTTTGCTTTATGCATAACACATAGCCAGTTACCTAATGAGTAGAAGAAAATTTTCTATCCACTCGGTCTATAACTTCTTCGTGATGATGTATATTTAAATTTTTATTCTCTTGGACATACATCATTAAATAGCTAAATTTATCTTCCTCATTTAAACTATGGAAAACAGAACTATCACGCTTTGGATTAATAATATCTTTCAGAGTTGTAGGTTTTTTACTGTCGTCCATACTAATTAATGTTGCTTTCACCTGATTTAATAAATAACTCTAGCATATCCACATTATTTTCGTCAATAACTAATGATTGACCTAGTGAATTTTTTATGTCGTTGAGGTTTTTTTCTTGAAGTGCTGTGGGTTTATTGCCATTAGCTTTGCACTCAATACCAATAAATTTTCCACGATAAGAGGCGATGATATCTGGCACACCACTTGAGCCATAACCGCCTGTCGAGGGCATACAATAATAACAACTAAGTTCTTTGAGTATGTGTTTGACTTTCTGCTTGACTTTCTTTTCTGGTGTCAATGCTAATTCCTTTTAGTTTGGATAGTTCATCTTTAGACATGACTATAACATATATACTGTCAGATACACACCAACCAATATTTTCAAACTCTGGATTGTTTTGAGTATAGTTTGCGGGTAAATAACAATCTAATTCGTTGAATGCTTCATCATGCTCAAATGAGTGCCAATCTTCTTTAGGAATAGAATTAATCATAGCTAACTTTAGCTGGATAAACTTGGGTAGTGTTGTCGCCTGGAAAATTCTTTTAGTGTTATCACCAATATAAAAATTATACTGAGGGGAATTTTGTAGTGAGTTCACTACAATTTCCATTTCAAGAATTACCATATAGTTATCTTGAAATGGATAGGGACTGTGTAGTATTTCTTCTGTTCTCATAGAGAACTAGCATACTACTTTTTCTTTTTCTTAGCAAAAAGCTTTCTCTTTTTTATTGGATAAAATTCACCAACTTTATTGGTATAAGCTCTTTTTATAGTTTTTACTCCAAATTTTTCTTCGTTATTTGCGATTTAAGGTACTTAAAAAAACTTTCGCTTATCTAAGTACCCCCCTATTTTTCATCATTCACCTCTCTCTAATTTTTCAATACAATCCCAACAGTAAAATCCCTCGTAATGTTCATCGTGTATGCAAGGATATGGCTTACCTTCAATTTCTTCTGTAATTTCTGTTGCATACAAGAATGGTTTTTCACACTCCTCGCAAATTCTTCTGTCATCAAATACTGATTTATTTCCATAACTCATCATTCACCTCCTCTTTATTGTGATTTAGCTATTAGTAACCAATTAATACTGAAAGGATTATGTTTGCTACCATATATATGATTAGACTGATAGTAACAACCTAGCTCTTCGACCCAGTCTTGGACTAAACTGTCGTATCTTCTCATATAATACTCTCGGAAAATCTTGTTTCTATCTTCTTTTTGTTCCCAATCTTGTAAATGAACTTTAAGCATTGTGAGTGTAGGTTTTAAACTATCAAAGAAACTTAGCTGTTCCAAATGACGCACCCTGTGTGTTTTATGTATTATCAACTGACCAAATTTCTTATCATACTTTTCAAAGTCCCTGTTTTCTGAATTGTAAACTACCTGTTCGCTATTAGGTATTTTATAATTGCCTTGATGTTCGTATACCTCGCCAACTATCCAACCACCACTCTTAGTTATACCAATCGCAATAAACTTATTAGCAAGTTCTGTTTCAAGTTCTTTGAACATAGAATAAACTCTATCATTTAATTTTTTACAACTTTCAAACCTCTTTGTATAATGTTCATTAGTAACATGGGATATAGAATTTTTACTACCGTACAAACTATTTAATACCTCAGCAAGTTTATCTCTGTCATCATAAGTTAAGTCCTCTACCGCAGAGCCATGTTCTGACATAGCTTTAGATACAGATACCCCCTCAACTCTATATTCTCGTAGCATATCCGCAGTATTAATCTTCATAGCTTGATAATTATCTACGTTTGATAAAGGTTGCCATTTCTTCCGTCTTAATGTTTTTAAGACTTGTGATACTTTGTTTGAGGTAATGGTAAATCTATCCCATTGGTCTTTACCTCTATCTTTAATATGATAGTTAGCTTGAAAACAAAAATTATTAGAGCCATCAACGTACACAACAGCTTGAGGTATGCCTTGATGGTCTAGTACAAATGCCTCGTCATACGAAAAAGTTATTTCACTATCGCGACTTTCATGTTTCTTTAACTCTTCATCTTGTGTAGGATTAAAGTTAACATCATTAAGTCTGTCGTAGTTTTCTAGTTCAACATAATCTCTGTGCCATTGATTATCATATCTATATTTTTTTAGCATAAGTCTCTGACTTACTAGCAGGTTATACTTGTAACATAAGTCCTTTACCATAGGAAAAACTTTACTCTGGCTCAGACTTTGTTCCAACTCTGGTGTGTGCATATTGTCATCTATATATTTATTCATAGTTTTTCTCCTTAACATCAGTTATTAAATTTGCAGATACTTCAATTATTTCTAAATCAGTCGCAGTATATTGTTCTAAAAGTTGATTACCACGCATTACATTAATTCGTAAATCTTCGTTCCAATCATCTTCGTGTATTTCTATTGCTACTTTTATCATTTGAAATTGTTTTGCCATTTTAATTACTCCATAGTTTTTTTTCTCTTCATTCATAATTTTTACCTCGTAGTTTGCGTTTTAAGGTACTTAAAAAAACTTTTGCTTATCATAGTACCCCCAAAAATGTAGTGATTTCACTACAATACTTAACTGAACTTAGATAATATATCATCAATACCTTGCTTAACTTCTGCCCTAGTGCTATCACTATCTCTTAGTAGTTCAGTAGATACTCCACTCATTACTTTCTCTATGTCATTAGCAACATTAGATAAGTTACTGTCGTTAGAGGGATTAAAGTCTTTGGTAGTTTTTACCCAATCTCTAATCTCATTGACTAGCTTTCTTTTAATAGGTTTTTTCTTGTAAGTAGTATTACCATTCTTATCTACTTTTTCATCTTCATCAATGTTAGAAGATAACCTACTCAAGAAGTCTACTATCCTTACTTTTTGTTGCGTAAGCACCTTATTCACAATATCATTCGCTTGTTGTTCATACTGTGCTTTCAAGTCATCTGCGGTATCTTGCGATACTTGACATCTGAAATCGTGGCTCGGTACTTCTGCCACATACAATCGTATTTTAAATTTTTGTCGTAATGTCTCAACACTTGGATAGTCATTCTTGTCAAACATATCACCTTGTTTGAATGCCTCATCACTTACAAGAGTTTGATAGTTCTCAAGGAAGTCCTCTACTGCTGTATTAAACTCACTCTCATACTTATCATACTCTTTTTTGAACTTCTCAAGGTCAACTGTTGGTAATAAGTTTTGTGTCTTATTCCAACTGTAAGTAGACTCTCTCGCCCATTTATGTATCAACTGTCGTAACTTCACAATCCTATGGTGTTTAGGATTTTTAGCAAAGAGATACTTAGTAAACTTACCTGTACCCAACTCTGCTTTTTTCATAGTCGTTACTTCATCTGAAATACCTCTGTCTTGCTTGGTTGCAGTCCACACATTGACATCAACTGACACCAACATGCTTGATGTTGCCAACGACACAATGTGTTCTGGTTGTTGTAGCTTATAGCTATCTGTGGTTATACCACTTTCTTTTTTTAACATAGTTTTTCTCCCATAGTTTAAATTAATTACTTCTCTTTAATAAAAAAATCACTCAATATACTTTCTATATCATCAACAATTTCGCAAATTTTATCGTCTGATTCTGGAGTTCTTTGTCCATTCTCATCATAGACTGGCTCAACACCAGAACACTGCTCAACATAATCTGATAATTCTGCATATAATCCAACCCATGTTTCTGCTGGTATTTTTATTTTATCTGTCATAGTTTTTCTCCCATAGTTTAAATTAATTAATCATACTGAACGACAATACTTCCAGTCGTACCCTCAAAGTTTTTGTTATCTGTTACAATATGCAGTGTAGGTGTAGACATATTCCAATCAATATCACTCTCAACCCAACCATCAGTAAATACAATGATTGCCTCCGCTTTTATCTTTTCCTTAGTAATGTATTCACTAACACAAGATAGTCTAGTGCCACCACCACCTGCAACCTTAAGTAACCTATGTAACTCTTGGTATTGGTCTGGTCTGAATGTCTGCTCACTACATACCTCATAATCCCACCACAATATGCGTATAAAGTCTGGTGTAACTGTGTCTACAATACTCTGCACCTCGGTAGCAAAGCTTGTGAGTTCCTCTTGTCCAATACTTCCAGAGGTATCACATGCAATCACCAGCTCACCTACACTTTCGTTTTCCGTAGAGGGTAGATACAAGTCATTAGGTAACATTCGCTTGTTAAACTTTCGCCAAGTAAAATCGTCATTACCGTTACAGGTTGATGATATAAACTCTCTCAACATTTCTCGCCAATCAAGTTTTGGCTCAAAGAGTTCATCAATGGCTCTAGGTATCTTACCACCAACTTTTCCAGCAAGTATGCTACCCTCTTTGAGTGCGTTCTCAATCTTCTGTGTCATCTCTTTTTGCTCTTGAGGTGTCATCTCTTGACCACCACCCTCAAAGTCATGCTCATCAAGAGTATCAAGATTTGTAGTGGGTTCACTACAATTTCCGTCTGAGTTATCTTGCTCTTCCATATCTTTAAGTATCTCGTTGACTGACCAATTATGATACTTCTCCTCATACAAACAACCCTCTGGTAGTTGACATAAGTCCTTATCTTCTAGGTGATTGATAACATCATTGACTACATAATCAGCACACACATTCATGTTATGTGGATTTTTGTGGTACTCTTTCTTAAATCTACCAATATGATTAAGTGCCACATGCAAGTTTTCATGTAGTATCAATGCTCGTAACTCCAAGTCTGATAGTCCCTCAATAAACTTTCTACCATAGTATTTATTAAAGCCATCAGTCTTAGCAGTCGGACAATCATCAACCACCTCTGACTTACCCAACATCATCACTCCACTATACAGAGCAGTTTCTGGGTGTTTCATCAAAGCAATATGAGCTTTCTTAATTCTATCCTCTGGGGATAGTCTGTGTGTCGTCATAATATTTCTCCCATAGTATAAATTACATAATGTTAAAGTTCTCTACCGCCCAATCTGCAATCTCTTTGTTTCCCCTTGCAAGTTTGACCGACTTAGTATTTCTCATCATCATAGTAAAGAATATAGCTTGTATCTCGCTACTCTTAATTCTATTGATGTACTTCATAAATGCTGTCAAGTCGCTTTGCTGTTTGATTTTATCAACAGCTTGGAACATCAACATTAGTTGAGCAGAAATACTATCTGGCATGTTGGTTGTTTCTGGTTTCTCAAGTATCTCAGTAAAGGTTGGTAGCTCTTTCTCAAGTCGTAGGAAAGCCGACATATCAGCACTCGCACTCGCCCCAATCGTACCACTTAATGCCACCATAGTAGTATCATCACCCAACTTATCCCTGTTATCTACAATCACACTAGCTTTTTCTAGTGAACGTGGACTGACAAAGGATAACATTGGTTTCTTAGGATTAAAGATGTATGGATTATCTTCCTGTCCACTATCCCTGTAACTCGCAAGTACTCTAGGGAATGTATGTACGAATGCTCGTATCAAAGGATTTACTTCATTTTCAGTCGCCCACACTAGCCAATCTTCTACCTCTGGTTTCTGCATTTCTATGATACACACCCTATTACCAGCATGAGCCATCATTGTGTCGCCCAAACCATCAGCTTGATTGTTTGATGTACCAAATACAATACTTCCCTCTGGTAGAGGTGTATCGCCTACTGTCCTCTCAAGCATAAGTCTAGTAAAGATAACTTGTAGTAGCTTTGGTGATTTCATAAACTCATCTAGCAAGATAACTTTAGGTTTATCATTATCAAGTTTAAACAATGAGCCAACATAACTTTCCAATGTTTTCGTTTCGTGGTTCGGAATAGTCATAGCAATATCTGACATATCCTTGACTGGACAATCTACATAGATGTAATCGTATTTGTCCCCTAGTTTTTTCTCAATCGCTTTGAGTAAGCTAGTCTTACCACAACCTGCCTCACTCTGTATGATTGGTGTTAGAGTTTTTCCTATCGTAGGGATAAGAATTTCTAACTGTTTTATCGTTAGTCTTTGTTGCATAGTTTTTACTCCTATCGTTTAATGTTAAAGTTATAAATCTTTTTTCCTTTTGCTTTAGGACTGCCTTGCAGTTTCTTTTTTCTTCCTCGTGGTATTTTCTTATTTTTCCAAGGTTGAGGTATATTTCCTTTTTTCATAGTTTTTACTCCTGTGGTTTCCCACTATTTGAGGCATATCTGCCTGTTCTGTTTTCTAAGTCTTTCATATCTTGGTGGTGCATTAGTATTATTAACACAATCCCTGCGGTTATTAGTCCCAATGCAAACCCTATTACAAACATCATCATCATAGTTTTTACTCCTGTGGTTTCTGTAGTGATTTCACTACAATTATTCAACTAACCTATTGTTTTCATCATACGCAACCTCTACAACTTCAATAACAGGTCGTGTTAGATAAGCCAATTCATAACCCAACTCGCCATAGTATTCTGAGGTTACATCATCATCATCTTCGCCTACTCGCAGAAAACAAGCCGACATTCCAAACTTAGTGTCATTACAATAATTAGTTGCCAAGCCAAACAAATAAGTATAACTCTGTACATCTGGATAAGAATCATACCACTTGACATCACTAAAACTCACATACAAAGAGCAGTTTTTCATATCAATACCCACGTGCATATGCTCTAATGTATTATCTTTTTTTGTAAGTTCCTTCATAGCTAATTCACACTTAGAATTAGCTTTAAGTTCAGCGATAAACAAGTGCCAATTCTTAACACTTTCCTCATCTTCATGGTCGTCCATTTGTATAGCCATAACAACTTCACTACGATAACCCATACTAACCTCCTATGCTACGCATGTATACTGTTACAGCACAAGATACCGCCACTAACAAGGGTATAAGTGCTATAATCGTTAACTTAAAATATATTATTAGTTTATCCATTATCTAACTCCTCTATTGTTATCTCACACCTATCATCAGCATTTAGTATAGTTTCTACTTGACATTCTGTTAGCACAGAATTTTCTAAACGATAGAATATTACTTCATTATCTGGCTCGTGTGAGTTTTCTAATAGTGTTACTAAGTCTTTAACTTTCATTTTCACTCTCCTGTTGTTCTAACTTTAAAAGTTCATTGGCATACTCAAGTTCATAATCGTATGCTTGGTCATTGTCTTGATATTGAGACACTTCTTTACTCATAGTTTACCTCTCTGATTTTTTAGATAATACATTGTATGTTTTAGGCGGTGCGACTTTCTGATGTGGTTGAAACCAATTAATATGTCCTTTGACTGCACCGACTAATTCTGGTTTATCCCATGGTTCTCTGTCCCTATATTCTGGTGTTGCGGACATTAATTGCTCGAACATTCCATCAATATCCTCTTGCGTGTGTATGTTGCCGTCTGGATACACATGTAAAAATCCAAGTACATTATCGTCTTTTACTACTAAAGTTAATTTTGACATTATATTTACCTCTCTGTGTTAAGTTTGTTTGTTGTCATCTTTACCCCCTTGCACATACTCATGCAATATTTTGATTTGTTCCTCTCTCGTAAAACTTTTAGCTATGTATTGTTTGAGTGCTATTTCATACTCTTCTTTAGTTACATTAGGTCTATTCATCTCCCACCATAGATATGCAAAGTCAGTCATCTTTCACCTCTTCGTCATCTATTATCTCTACATCAAAATCACCTGCAAAACTTGTGGCTAACTCAATAGCATTTTCTATGTAATTGTCATCATCTTTTACTTCAACATCTTTATAAACTCTTACTGTTATGTACTCTTCACTCATCTTTCACCTCTCTCGCTTTCGCTACTTGTTCTATAATTGCGTGTACTGTTTTGTCATCAAGTATCTCTGATTGATACTCACCCTCAAAGTTTCCTGCTGTATCAAATACAGTTATCTTAATTGATATCTCAAAGTCATCATATTCTTTATTCATCTGTGAAATCCCCCTTTGTTGTTAATGCCTTTTAAGTCTGCTTTATCGCTAACTACGACATAGTTTGATTTGTGCATTGGTACAATCGTATGCTTTACTTTTAGAGCTTGATGTTCGCCACACTCCATGCAGACATCATACCCAGCTTGTAATCTTTTCTTACTGTATGGATTGCCACAGTCCGAGCAGATTGGTCGTATTGATTTACTCATCATCTACCTCCAATGGTATTACTTTATCGTATACGCTCAAGGTATACCCTAATTGTTCTAGGTCTTTATTTAAGAAATGACTACACATACCCCTTTCAAAATCGGTACTACATTTTCTTAATGCTTGGTCTACTTCTTTCTGTAATTTATTTATTTTACTCATAGTTTTTCCTCATAGTTTTTGTAGTGGCATCACTACAGTTTTTAGTTATGCTACCCTTGCTTTGCGTTCCATGTATCTCATCATAGAGCCACATCTGATGTACTCTTTCATCTCGGCAGTATCTAGCCAACCGCTTATATGTGCATTGGGTCTACATAGTGATTGATGTCTTGATGTTGATACTGAATAGCTACCTTTATTGCCTATCCATGTTTTTGCTTGTCGGTCATAGATGTACATAGGAAAATGATATCCATAGCTATATACGACATATAACCCTTCATCATCAAAGGATACTTTATTTTCTGCAAAGGTATTGCTACCCTCAAAGACTTTTAGTTCGTTAACATATTGACTTGCGTTTTTGTTTGCTACTCTCATAGTTTTTACTCCTGTGTTTTCTGTAGTGAAATCACTACAATTAGCTAGTATTATTGTGATAAGAATTTTATACATTTTTACCACTATAACTATTATACTACTATACATATAATATGTCAAGTTATATACGCCCTTTATGTAAAAAAGTCGTACGACAAAAATACCTTATGGCAGGATAAAAAGAGACACTACTGACACTACTACCAGAACTACCAGTACAATATTTATGGATAGCATAGAGGGTCTATGTTATTGCCACTATATAAATCTTATTATTATATGAAACTTAATTCTTTGCCTAGCAGGAAAGCTCTAACTATTTTATTATTATATAAATCTTACTGTCATATAAAACTTAATCGCTGCCCAGCGTCCTGAGCTTTAACTATTCTATAGTAGTAAAAGACGTACAGCGATAAATATATAGTGTTATCCTGCCCGTAGCCCGACTCTCTCTTACTGTACATATTATAGTGTAAACTTTACCTTTAGAAAAACGCTACGTTGAACCTCAGCTTCCATTAGTGTACTTTGTGGGGTGGGTGGTCGTATTCTTTAAAGTATATAACTCCTTGTTTTTGTAGTGATATTACTACAGTTCACAGTTCACAAGGGGCTTAACTTTACATATAAAACTGGAACTGGACTTATTGTTTTATGTAAAGTAAACTTAAGTGTATGATTAATATAGGTTAGTTAAAGTTTTATTTATAGTTAGTTTATGTATTATTTTAGTAGTTCATAAGTTCATAGTTTTTTGATAGGACAATACCTTTTTGCTACAAATTATTACACCGCAAAAACAAGACGAAAGACCACAGGAAAACCAAAAGTTATATCCTATTTAAAAAAAGTGTGAACTTGTGAACTTTAAAACAATATCAAACACTTAAGTGTGAACTGAAAGTGGAACTTTAGGAACGCAAATCGTGAACTTTAACTTTAGTCAGAGAACTGGTGATGTTAAAAACTGGTTACTATAGTAACTGGTACTATAATAAATAAAAAAGACTTTACATATAAAAAAGTAAACTAAAGTTTACATATTGATACGCGTGAGCTTTCCTAAAAACTGGTTATGTCGCGTGGGCAATTTTAGTTTTTTT
>TARA_R100000697_G_scaffold83267_2_pt1 | contig 21984 bp, 39 predicted proteins | sample TARA_R100000697 | Tara Oceans TARA_R100000697 (sample SAMEA2622788) | marine metagenome | biome: marine biome (ENVO:00000447); feature: surface water layer (ENVO:00002042); material: "saline water (ENVO:00002010), including plankton (ENVO:xxxxxxxx)" | depth 5 m
AATTGTATCTCTTGATATTGGTTTTCTATTTGCGATTTGATTAGCTCTTGTCCAGCCAACACGAGTACCACAATCTGAACCATTTTCTTCTTTGTATTTTATTGCACGTTTAGCATTGTTTGTAGCACCTTGTGGGTAATCTGTATAACTTTTTAGCTTTATACTAATTGCTTCTAATTTTTCTAATAATTCGTTATAGTCCATAAGTTATTTTTGGTGGTATTATTTGTATTGTTAATTTTCCTATTTTAAATTTTATCATTTGCCTATTGGATTATCTTCCATTGGTATGAAACAAGTTTGGAAATCATTTTGTACTATTATTGATAATGGGAAAACCCAACCTGTTAATAAGTTATCAAATCTTTCTTCAAATGGCTCAAATGTAAATTCACCTTCAGCAAAATATACAGGTGCATTTATATCTAATGCTAATTGTGATTGCCATTGTGAATGCCTTAAAACACCAACAATATCTGTACATATTTGTAAACAATCATTTAACACTTCTTGATTGTTACTTAAATTATCTGCTGATTGGAAATTAGCTTCAGTCCAATCTTCTTTTTCACTTACTAAATCCATTATAAATATTTGAAAATTGTATGTTAATGTAGATTGCCCTGTTGTTACATTTACGGGGTTTATGTGCATTAATGGGAATTTAGTATTTTTTTCTAAATCAATATCAAATATATCACCTGTTGTAGTTGTACTAATTTGATCATGTTGTTTACCTAACTCTTTTAACGTATCAATTATGTTGTTATATGTCTTATTTTGTACTGCCATCTAATTTCACTTGTTTTGTTATATTTAAATCTGTTTCATAACTTAACCATGTTAAACATTCTAATAAATTAAGTTTTGTTATCTTTTCTAAATTAACTATTTCACCATTTGTTAATCTATACATCACACCAAACCAACCCCACTTATCTGCAAAATCACCATCTGTTATTTTTTCTTTATCATTTGTGTTGTCCGTTCCGTCAAATACAATAGCATAATCCTCAAGTAGTTGCTCACGAAATTGTAAAAAAAAACCAATGCACCTTGCACTTGTTCTGCTGTCATTTTTTTCATTAGTTCCGCCCTGACTCGTATATTGCCATCATACGCTTCTATTGCATAAACATCTTTTTCTTTTTCTACTATTGGTCTATAAAGTATTGCCATAATTTCAGGCATCTTTTCTTTTATTCCATTTTGTATAAATGTTTCAATATCTGCATATTCACCTAATGTTAAATCTTCTAAATTAGGATGAAAGCCGTACTGCTTACCATCTATTGTTATAATCTGATGTAAAGAACTATTTTCTTCTAATTGCAATTCACCCATGTACTTCATTATTGCTGCAACATCTTGAATGCTCAACTCTTTTATAAGTTTTTTAGGTATATCTGAAATAACACTTATTGTTTCCAGTGCTTCTTCACTTTTAACTTTTTCTTTTAATGCAATTAATTTTACCCACTTTTCCAACGTAACATCTGCCCAACTTTCAATTACTTTATACTTTTTAGTTTTTCCGTTTTTCTTAATTTTTACTTTCATAGCTTTCTCATTTATATAATAGAAATTTGTTTAATTTAGTTTACGACACATAATACTTGCCATAATTACTATCTATTTGGTAATACATTCTTATTGCCATAGCATCTGAATAATCAGGTGAACGCCCTATAATATCTTTTACTGTATCTTTTGGTATTATCTGTAATTTAGTATGATCTTTGTCTTGGTTTTGCATTCTCACTTGTTCTAATTCTTCAATAATATAACTCTTTACATTTACATCACTACAAGTAATTCCTAATTGTCCTGTATTTATAACTTCTGCTAATTTATAATAACATTGTGTTTTTAAGTTTTGATAGTTTTCGTTTTTTAATGGTCTTGCATTAGCTTGAAATGATTGACAACGTAAGTAATCTTTAACACCACCTCCAACACCATCAGAATCTACAATAATATTTCTTAATGGTACTTGATTATCTTGTTGTAGTTTCTTAATTTCGTCTACAACCTCATTTACAGCCGATTTAAGAATACTTCTTACATATTTAATGTGTAACCCTTGCCAAAGCATAATAACGGTTCTATCGCCCCCAAAACGCGCTACATCGCAACTTATGTATTTTTCACCTTGTATTCCTTTGTTTTCAAATAAACCTATTATTGCATTGTAATCAATTAAAGAATCTTTGCTTAGATCATATTCCCAATTTCCAAATAATAATCTTTGTTTAGATAATTCATCTAATCTATTTAGTTGTTCTTTATAATGTATTGATATGTTTGCATTATCATCTACTAATGCTTGTATAAACTTGCGGTGTTTAGGTAATTTGTTTTCTTGATACTTTCTGTAAAACTCTGTATATACCCAATTCTTTGATGGATTGCAAGTAAGTATTAATTTTGGTATAAGGTTGTATTCATCAAGTTTATATCTTAATCTACTTGCTACAATGTTTTTTGCTTTTTCTGTAATTTGGTTGCATTCATCAATTGCTGCCATAGTAAGCTCAAGAGAACCCAAGCTATCGAAATTCCTATCAGAAGGATACTGAAAAAGGTCTTTAAGAATAACTTCACTACCATTAAAAAAAGTAATAATGTTTGTTTGTGCATTATAGTTATAATGTTTTGGCGTTTCTAAATTCCATTGTTTACATACATCAAAAAATGTATTAAGTGTTGTAGTCTTTAATGCTGTTAATTTGCTACGTCCTAATAAAACTCTAATACCTTTATATTTAATACAATGTGTTATTAAAGCTGCACATATAAACCAAGACTTACCACCACCTGCACCCCCACCAAATAGTATTTCATTAGTTTCTTTATCTTTTAAATACAAAAAGGCAATATCTTGTTTAGCTGTTATTGTTGGTCTTATTCGCACCTATATTAAATTCTATTGTTATTGGTTCATCACCTGATGTTAAATCAACTTCTTGCTTTTCATTGTAGCCACGTTTGCGCCCTCTTGTTCTTAAAAAGAATGTAGTTGCTTGTGTACTACCATTTTTAATTTGTTCTTTTAAATGTGTTTCAGCAAAATCAATAAATTTATTATCAATACTATCAACTGCTTTTCTATATTCTGCATCATCTTTATACCACTTGTAATGTTGTGTTCTACTTAAACCTGTTTTTTCACACGCTTCTGTTACAATACCAAGTGATACTTCTAATGCTTCTAACATTATTTCTTTACTATCTTGTGTTCGTTTTGTTCGCTTGTCCATAATATATAATAGAAATTATTTATATTCGTTTGGTAGCATTAATCTAATACCAAGTTCTGATAATGCCCATATTCTTATATGTTCAGCATATATTTCAAAATCTTTAGTATTCATTCTTGCTGTACTATTAACTGTTTGTAGCCCTATTGTTTTTTCATTTACTTGTACCTTTTCCCATTGACTTGCAAATTTTACTTTTAATATATCGTGCATTTCATCATTAAAATATCCTAGTTCTTGACCTAATGCTTGAACTATACACTTCCAATAATAATTATTTTGCATAAGTGATCTATTGTTTTTTTGTTTCTTAACATCTACTATATAATCAGAACCAAGTTCTTTCAAATACTTTATCAGGCTTTGCTTATCTTTATTGTCCTTTATTATAAACTTCAAAATATCCTTTTTTGTGCTTTATGTTGTTCTATTCTTTTTATAGCTGCTTCGTAGTAGTCTTTATCAAGTTCGCACCCTGTAAGCTCATATCCTAAATTATGACAAGCTATTGCAGTGCTTCCACTTCCTAAAAAAATATCTATTATTTTATCCCCATCTAAGCAAAAATTATACAATATACTTTCAGCCCATTTCACAGGTTTTGGGCAACTATGAAAATCCATTGTAGAGTCAGGTATTATTGGTGCTTTTATTACATCAACGCCCTGCTTTGATACCTTACCATAAAATAAAATTGGTTCCCAATTACAAAACCCAACTTTGCTTCTACCCATAGCAGCAGGTTTGTGCCAACATAAAACCCATTTAGGTTTTTCTATTTCATGCCATAACCCTAAATTATTAATTCCACAACTTATGAAAATACCTTTTTTGCATATTCTTTTTAACTCTAAAAACCATTTAGAACACCAATCTTTATATTCTTTTTCGCTTAAATCATCTTTATATTTGTTATATTTAAAATTTAAGTTATATGGTGGGTCTGTAATAGCATAATCAAAATAATCATCCTCATACCTTGCCATTAGTTCCATATTATCTTCATTAGTTATTTTCATTAATCAAAAGATTCATTAACACCTCGTTCACCTAACAATCTTTCTTTTGCACCATCCCAAAGTTTATCATGTCTTTTTTTTTTATTTAATGATGGTTCTGTTCTTATAAGACTAGGAAAGCCATTAAAATTTTTTTCTATTTCTTGCATCCATTCACTACACTTTTTACAATATGCTTGTTCTGTTCTAACTTTACCATCAATTACTTTTATTGTTGCTCTTGCAAGTTCTAAAGTATCATTACATTTATTACATATAAATTTAATCATAATTTACCACCTGAAATTAATGCCCCTGTTCTAGGGTACTCTTTTTTTTCGTTATTTAACCTATCTAATTCAAAGTTTAAATGGTTAATTGCTTTTTGTATATCTTGTATTATAGGATTGCCTTCTTTTTTACCTGCTCTTAATAGGTATGTTATTGCTGTTCCTATATTGTAGCTATTTGCTTGGAAATCTTCTATTACTTTTCTTGCTTCATAGCCATGTGTTTTACCTATATAATAATCTGGTATATGTTTCATTTTTTTCTATTTTTAAAATTGTAATATAAATATCCAAATATTGGTGTTCCAAATAATAAGGTTAGCAAACTAGGATGCGGTTCACCACATAGTCCTGTAAAATGTTTTAAAAATTCTATCATCTTTTAATTTTAAAAAAGGGTGGTACATTGTTGAATAGCTGTAAAGAACGTTTTTTTAATTTTATTAACTAAACTATATGTTGTTTTTCAATCTGTACCTGACTTATACAAAGTATAACTGCTGAATTATTAATTTATATTAGTCTTAACCCTTTTTATGTTTATTATATATTCTTTTTATTGCTTCAAAACAAGTGCTAATACAAGAACCACAATTAGTTGTTGTTTTGTAATTAGTCATATGTATTGTGTTGTATAACTCTATCATTTTTGCCTTTGCTTCCTGATTTTTTGCTCTACCTGTTTTTAAGTCTTTCCATAAATCTAACACTTCATTTATTATTTCATTAGGCAGTTCATCAGGCGTTTCTATTTCTGTTGTTTTTTGCCAATATTTTTTTGGGCATTCCATTGGTGCTAATCTTGCTTTTATTTTCATAAAACACAAACATACCTTGCAATTCCCTGTTAAACTAAAAAAAAATTCACAACTCTTGCATATAGCTATTCTATCATTATAAACATTATTAGGCACAAAAAATCTATTCATTTATCTTTTCTTTTATGTGTTGCCTAACTTTGTCTATTGTGTTAAATATACTATTTCTACTAATACCTGTTTTTTTACTTAAAGAATCAAGTGTATTAGATTCATAATAATACAACTCAAATACTTTTTTATCATACCAATAAACATCATCTAATACTTTATCTATCTGTTCTAATTTTTCTTGTTTATAATTCCTTTCTATTTTTTCAGGTAAATTTTGTAAATTGTTATATGTATTGTTTGTTGTATAGTTAATATTTATATGTGTATAATATTTTTTATACTTATAATAAAATGGACTTCTTGGGCTTGTTAATGACCTTTTTAAAACTACTGCACCATATCTTAACAAACCTTTTTCACCATCCTTTTCATATATTGATCTTAAACTTTGTTGATTCATCTGTATAAAATACAACATCAATTCTTGTACTGCATCATCAATAGTGTTTTTATCATTTGTAATACCATAACACATTTCTGTAAAATCATCTGTTAGTTCTGATATTATTTGATAAATTTTATTCATTTATTGGTTCTAATTTTTCTATCTTTGTAACTACATCTTGTAACATTTCATTTAAAACTACCCTATAAGACTTTACTATTGTAGCGTTTCTTTTAGTTTCTATTGCTGCTAAAAAACCATTAGTTAATATAGAAACATTAATTGGTATTATCATTAGCCAATCCCAATAGTTATTTTCTTTTGCACCTTTACCATAATTATTATGATACTCTATTACTACGTTTAAAACCTCTAAATAGTTTTGCCATCTTGTATCATTTGCAACGTCTTTTACAAAGTCTTTATTCATAGTTAAAAAATCTTGAATTATTGCTTTGTGTTTATGACTAGCAAATATTAGATGTTTCATTTTGTAAAATTAAAAAAATATTTATTCAATGCCTTTTTCTTTTTTTAAGTTATTAACATGAGTTTTATAATAAAGTATATCTTCTTCATATTCAAAACGCATTCTTTTTGCTGTTGTTTGTGCTAACATTTGCAATTCATGACTTGTACCCTCACCATATTTAGCATTAAGTTTTATGCCAAACTTCCATTGTTCACCTTGTTCAAACATATTACATTTTACACATTGTACTTGGCAATTTTGTTCATTCCATCTTGTTGCATAATGTCGCCTACTTTGAAAGTGTCCGCATTGTAATCTTTTGTAATGATCTATTTTACCACATGTAAAGCATTGTGCTATTCCTTGTTCTGTTGCATCACGTAATCTTATATAAAGACTAAACCATTTATCAAGTTCTTTTTTTAATTTACTAATAGTTTTTTTCATTAAAACAACCATTGAATAGGGTAATTTGACTTTTTCTTTTTTAGTTCACAACTCATGTGTACATTGTAACCTAATTTTTTTTTCATTTTATCTTGTTGTGTTGTTTGTCTTTCTTTATAAAATTTACCACGTAGATGTTCATTTTCTTCTTGTACTTTTCTACGCATTCTTGTAAGTCCTTCAACATTATGCAATTTATTTGTAGCATACAATTTTAAAAATTCATGTGCTGTTATATCTTGTGTATCTATATTTTTTCTTTTTAATTCATTAGTCCAAAATCTAGCAATTAGTTTTGCATCACTATCACGCAATCTTTCATCATTAGTTAATAGTATTTTTATTTCTTCTTTTGTTTTCATATTATATTGATTTTAAAATTTCTAAACATAATTCATAAGGTACTTTACTTCTTTCATAATTATCTTTTAATCCTTGTGTTCCTGTTTTAGAACCTCTTGGTGCTTTTTCATGATGACATATATTGTCTTTTTGTCTATTATTGCAAACAGGTTTTGGTAACCAACCTTGTAATTTATTATCACCAAACAAATCATTACTTAATAAATAATTAGTCCATATATCAGTTGGTTTCATTCTTTTATCACCATAGCTACAATATGTTACTGTTGTTCTAGGTAATTTTTGCATAAAACTTAACTTTCTTAATTTACCTCTTGGATTTTCTATAAAAAAATAATCAGGTTGAAAGTAATCTATAATTTCTAATGTTTTAATAACTATCTTACAACCTAAAATAGCTTCTTTTGTTTTTGGCGTATGATCTTTGTTCCAATGTTTACCAATACTTGCAACACTAAAAAAAGTACAAGGTGGAGATGACCAAATACAATCAGGTTTAAATGGTACTTTTGCACAATCAAATTTTAATATATCTGTAACATAATCTATTTTATCAAATGGTTTTATATCACTTGTAAAAGTTTTATATCCAAAACTATCTGCTACTTTGCTAAAACTTCTACTACCTGCAAATAATTCTAATACATTCATTTTAGTATTTATGATTGTTTCTAAATAATAAGTAAAATAATAACACGTTAATAAATATAAGTGTTTCCATTATTTAAGTAGTTTTATTGGTTCTTGATAGTATGGCACTTGTGCTTTTGGTTTGTTTAATGTATGCACTTCATAATACGCTTGATCTATTACTTTTTTATGTGCATACAACCATTTGTAAAAAGTTCTAATATTTAAAAATGGTTCATCTTTACCAAACCTTACACCCAACCTGAAAGCATCTTGAACTTGGTTAAATGTTAACTTGCCAAATCTTTTTTCTTGAATTAAATCATTAGCAAATATTTTAGCAAGTGCAGCCATTGTTTTGCCATCTGTTCGATGTCCTATTTCTATTGATGTTAAATTAATAAGATCATATACTTTAGTAGATAAATCTTTAATATTTTCTTGACTTAATATTTTCATTGTATATTTTAATTAAATTTTTTATTTCTTTTTTATTTAAATAACCTGATTGATGTATTACAGTATGTACCATTTTAGGTACTGCAATTAAATTATTTAAATTATTATTATCATGATTAAAATCTATATGATGTATATCCCAACCTTTAGGAATTTCACCAATATTGTTAGTATATAATTTTCTATAATTAATTTTTTTCATAATAATTCTTTTCCTTTTAAATATTCACTTAATTGACTATCTATTTTTGACATAGTTTGTTTTTTACCATGCCATTTCTTTTGATTTTTTGCCCAGCGCAATAATCGTAATTTTATTTCAAATGTACTTTGTTTTTGATAACGCATCTTATTTTTACCCTCACACCAATAATTAATAAAATCTTCTAACATATCTTTAGGGTAATCATATTTCATAACTTCAGCAATAAATTTTTCCTTTATATATATATTATTACTTGTATTATTAATATTACTTGTATTATTACCTTTGCCTTTTTTGTCAATAGGGGTATCGTCTTTTTTGTCAATACCTATAATCCTTTTTGTTATTTCATTGTTAGAATCTCTTTCTATTTTAATAGTTATAAAACCTAATTTTTTTAAATCAGTTAACCATCTAGAAACAGTATTTTTGTTGACTCCATACAATTCTGCAAAGTAATTATTAGTTGCAAAGCAATACCCCAGCTTATTACTTAATGCAGTTATTTCGCCATATAAAAGTTTTGCATTAGGCTTCAAGCTAGAGTATCTAACCTTTGCAGGTATTATTGCATAGTAATTAGGCTTTGTCATTTTTTTACAACTATATCTTCAAATGTAAATTTATAATTTTCATCTTTTAAAACTTTTTTTATTTTATCTAATTGATTAGAAAAGTCAAAATAAGATGTTTTTATACCACAACCTACATCACCTGATTTAACTATTATTGTTAAATCTTGCTTTGGATGTTCTTTAACTCCTTTTCTTAACAAAAATTCTTTCATTATTTTTGGACAATCAAATAATTTTTTATTGTTTTCTAATTTATGATATGCCAAATATACTTTGTTATAAGCATCTCTATATTCTTGCCAAGCATAATTATTAACATGCTGTTTTTCATAATGATAAATTAATGTTCTATCTCTATTTAAAACTTCTGCAATAATTTTACGATTTATGTTTTCTTCTTTTCTTGCAATTACTCCAGCAATCATCCTAGCTATTTGTAAAGGTTGCATTCTAGTTTTATAAGATAATGATCCTTTACGCAAACCTAAAATGTTTGTAGTTAAATTGCATATATTTATAAAATTATCTTTAGCTGTCATAATTAAAATGGTAAATCGTCTATATCTTTTTGCATATTTTCTAAATGTGTTTTAACAGATGTTTGTTTAGGTTCATCATTTACCCAATCTATTAATTCTAGTGCTTTTGCAAATATTTGTTCATCTGATTCAGGCTTTATATTCATTAGTGTAAACCAAGCCATTGACCTTGTTAACCCTGCCCATCTTTCTATTTTTATTTGTTTTTTAAGATTATCTCTAAAATTATTGTTGTTATTTTGCCAATTAGGATTTACAGATTTAGCTTTTGTGAATTGGTGTTGCCCTACATCTCCTGTAATTTCATAAGTTAATTCCATTCCTACTTCTTGTTTTTTGTTTTTACCTATATCAATTTTATCTCCATTTTCCATAACTAAATGATGGTATAATGTATTAAATTTACCATAAGGCTCACTCACTCTTTTTACTTCTTTAATTTTACTAGTTTTCATATTTATTTATTTATTTGATTGATTAATTTTACAATATTATTGGTTTATTATTGTTTTCTCTATATTTTTTTATGTATTTTTTTGTTGTTTCTACTATCCAACTATCTTGCTGTTGCCAACCATGATTGTGTAACATATAACAAAATAAGTTATATAATTGTAATTCTGTACCAACAACACGTACACAATCACTTACTTTTTTATAATCTGCAAAACCTTTTTTAAGATCATAACAATAAGAACTACTTGCTTGTAATGTAGGTTTTAGCAACCAATCAACAACTTTTATTTTTTTATTGTCTAGTGGCTTGTTTGTAAATGCGCAATTTGCAGGTTTATTGAAATCTATATCCATTGCATTATAATTTTAGTTGTATATATAACAAATAAAAAACCCAAAATACCTAGTGATATTTGATTTAAGGTTTCTTGTAATTTATCATTATCAGACTTTATAGGCGTATATGTATATTCTCGCATACTGTTCTTATCCATAAATCTAATAAATTCATCATAATTTAATATTTGTTCTTTTCTTGATGTTCTATTTACTATTTTGTATTGTGTCATTTTATTATTATCTTGATTAATATGGTACAAATGTAATAAATAAAATTAGTTATTAACACTTTTATTTACAAAGTTATTAACAATAAGTATGTTAATTAGTGTTTATAGAGATAGTAAAAAGACTATTAGCATTATTATAGTATATAACACTATTAATCTGTAAGTATCTATCCAATCAGGGTATTTAGGGATTCTAGCCATTATAAGGGCATTAGAAGGTTAATAGGTATAGTACCACCTAAAACAACAGAACAAGCAATAGAAGGCTTCTTACCACGTTTAGCATAAGCCATAGCGTATGTATCATGATTTATACCACAACCAACTTGCATACCAAATACTCTAAAGTTTTGCCCTACATAATGTTCAATATAACATTGTGTATGTAAATGACCTTGTACTGTATTCATCATATCTGCACGACATTTGCTTCTTGCCGTACCTGCTTCACCATGAATATATTGTACATCATCAATAACTAATCTATCAACAAAATTCCAATTAGGTACTTCTAAAACTTCTTTGTATGATTTAATCCATTTACTTGGTATTAAAGATGTTTGTGCTTTACGCATAATCATTCTATCATGATTGCCTAAAATAACAGTTGCTTTTGGGAATGCCTTATACCATCTTGCAATTCTTTTTATAGCAACTTCTAATTCTTGTTTACCTGTATATTCTGCTTCTATATCTATTTCATGAAAAGAACTATAATGATTATCTACTATATCACCTATAAATACAATATCAGTACAATTCCATCTTTTTTGTTGTATAACACACCAATCTAAATATCTATCTAAACAAAATGGCTCATGCAAGTCCCCGATAACTAGAACATTTCTAGCTTCGGTTTCTCGCATTTTTTTTATCACCTCTATTTCATGAGGTTTTAATCTGTATCTATTATTTCTTTGCACTATCTGCTATTCCTTGACCTATTACTAATGCAATTAAAGCGTTCATTATTGCAGTAGTTTGTTCAGGATCAAGTCCAAATGATTCATGTAAGAATTGCACAAGTATAGCTGTTATAGTGTACCATGCTTTTCTAGATTTTAAAATTTTTCCAATTAGAAAGTTTTTTAATAATTCGTTCATTTTTTTTGTTTTAGTTAGTATTCAAAGTTATTTAATCATAAAGCCAAAATACATCTTGGTCTTTTTGTTTATCAACATCACAATGTATAAAAGTCTTTGCAATGCCTATTCTATTAATTCCAACATCTAATAATGCTTTTATTATTAATGCTCTATCACCACTGTTTGTGCAACGTATATCTGCTGCAAGTCCTAATTTATGACTAGAACCTATTCTAGCTTTTAGTATTTTGTCATTCCAATGTTTAGACCTGTACCCACTATTAATTTTAAATGGAACACCTGCATTATGCCTTGCATAGTCAAGTTTTTCTAAAAACTTTTTATTCATTTTAGAACCTGATCCTGGTTCATCAGGACTATCAAATTCTTTTAAATTAAAATATTTTAACTGCAATTTATTAGAGCGTATTGACTGTATAAATTCTTGTGCCATTGTCAAGAACTTGTACAAGTTTTTTAGAAACATTTTTTTCTTCTTTTTCTTTTTTTTGATATTTAGGGTTTTTACTATTTAGCTTTCTTTTTTTCATATAATATAAATTTATAGATTGTAAATGATATTGCTAATGTTAGCGATATAAATGTAAGTATTTCATTGGCTTCTACTAATGATATACCTATTGCAGAACCATTAGCGATTGCTACCTGCGCTGTGTCTTGTACTTCTTTCATTTGTATTATTATTTTTACCTTTCAAAAAAGTTCTTAATTTAATTTTATTTGTTTCTTTTACTTTATATCTTCTTTTCATTAGTAACTAATATCAGGAGTTAAAAAATCTCGTAGTGTTAATTTTGATCCTTTCTGCATTGGTTTTTCTAAATTCATACCAGCATAATAAGCATTAGAATCAGGTGATACATCTGCACCACTATTAGTTGAATATTCAGGGAATAAGCTAACATTGTTTTTTATATAATCAATCATTCTTTGCATAAAGTATTCACCTGTATTTTTAACTTCTTCTCGCAAATGTTGTGCTTCTTCTGTTGTTAATGCTGTACCTGTTTCTGAACTTTTACTAAATATATTACCATTTTCTACTTTAAACCTTAAAAAAGGGATTGCATGATATAAAGCCATATTAGGCAAAAAATCACCAATATATTCATCTACTAATTTCTTATAGTTTTCATTACCTACATCACCTATTGTACCCCCTGAAATAAGCGTTTCTAATTTTTCATAAAGTTCTGTACCTAACTTTGTTTCAACATAAAGTCTTTGTGCTTGTAAAACAAAAGGTAATAATAAATCAACATCAACATTTAAATTGATTGCTGTACTATCTTTTAATTTTTGTTCTGATATAAATAATACGTATGCCATAGTTTAATTTAAAAATCCGTTATTTGCCATTCTTTTTGGTGGTCTTGCTACTAAATTATCATTTTTTTCTGCTGTAAACCCCTCACTTCTTGCTTTTGTATATCCTATTATTTGACTATCACTAATTTTATTCTTTGCATTTCTTAATGATGTTTTATATATTCTTCTTAACCAAAAATGTTGACAATTACCACCGCCTTTGTACAACCAAATAGAATATTGCAAAGCACCACGCGGCCCCCACCCTATATTTTTACCTTGTCTTTCAGAATAATAATAATCGTTTACAGTCATTTTTCCCATTCTCATTATATCTTCTTTACGATATATCTTATTAGCTGCAACCATTTTTCTACAAAAGTTTCTTTGTTGACCTGTTTTGTTTACTAAAAATTCATCTTCTGTATAAACATATCTAACTTTGTAATAATCGTTAAATGACTTGTTAACTCCATCTTGTTCACTTCTTGCGTTTGGTCTTGCAGTTCCTGTTGATGCTAATTCTATTTTTTCGTTAACATGGTCATTCATGGTTTTTTCAAAATCAAAATCTTGGTGTTCACCATCAACAATTTCTTCATCAATCATTTCCCATTCTTCAGGGATTTCTTCACCATATTCTTTAATAAATTTGTCAAGTTCTGTTAATTCAGACAATTCTTTTTTAGCATTTACAGGTACACAATTAGGTACTTCACGCCCATCTTTTATTTTTGTACCTATTGCTTCATATCCTGGTTGACATGGATTTGGTGTTATAAATTCTTCTTTGCAATTACAATCTTTTAAATTTGTTATTTGTTTTATTTGTTCATGATCTTCACATGGCATATAAACTTCTTTTCCATCTAATGTATGTACATGATGACCTTTACAGCCTAATTTTTCTGCTTCTGCTTCTGCTTCTTCTATTGAATCATATAAAGGCAAATCTATTTCACCATCTTTTCCTTCTGTAACCATGCTACCTACTTTTGCAAAATCTTGTCTAACTTCCACATTTTCATTTAATGGTGGCAATCCAAGTTCCTCTCTTATTTCATCTTGTTCCATTACTGCTTTTAAATCTTCACTTGTAAATTCTAATGTGATAGGTTTTAGCTGTACAAAGCTAATAGGCATATCCATGTTGTTTACTCTAAATAGTTTTCTTAAAACCTTAATAATATGTGATTGGTAAGGTTTGCAAACAGTATTCAAAAAATAATTTGCGGCGCTGTTTATTTCATCAACATTTGAACCTAAACCACCACCTGAATCTCTTATACCCATAAGCAAAGGACTAGTAACACGATGGGCTGTAAGTATATTGGAAACGAGAAGCTCTTGTAAAGTTAAAAATTGCTTATCCAAATCACTTGTTTGTATTGGTGTTATTTGTGGTGTTCTTGTATTATCATCAGAAAATGTAACAATCACTTTTCCTGCATTTTCACTACCTTGAAATTTAGCTGATAATCTACGTTCTATTTCTAATCTTTCTTCTTGCGTTGGAACACCATTTGCAAAGTTAAAAGCATAAGAACCTGAAAAACCTGAATTAATATTATTTAAATGAAATTCTGCAACTTTTTGATCTATTAAAGACCAATTATTACCTGCAAGATAATCAGGCGTAAAATAAGCATTCATATTAGGGCTGTATAAACCTGTATATAATATTTGATTTGGTGATGTTCTATCATTTACATTAAATGCAGGAACACGATATGGTTTGTTTTGTCTAGTATTTGACCAATCAGCACTTACATAATATCCATTTACTTTACCCATAGCATCAGGCTTTTCAACTCTGATTTTTTCCATTGGTATGTGATATATTTCTGCAATTTGTGTTCTATCTCTTGACCATATAATGTTTAAAGCAAAGCCACCTTGTAGTTTAAAATCGAAGGCACATTTTTTTATAACCTCATGCAAAGATTCATTACTATTAGCACTAGCCATAAATTGCTTTAACTTAACTAAAGCATCTAAATTCCTATCATCTTCATTATCAATTACTATATCTTCAGCAGATATTAGGTCAGCAGTTGCATTTATAATAGCAGCATTTGTTGAACTATTGTAATATAAGTCTATAAGGAATTGTGGGTATAAGTTTTTCCAATTATCAGTTCCATATTCTATATAATCTTTACCACGCACTTCTTGAACTATTGGTGCTGTTTCTGTTCCTAAATTTATGCTAATAATATTGTCTTTCATAATTAATCTTGTTCAGCCCATTCAGAGCTATTTAATATATTCATAATCTCACTATAATTGTTAGTTTCTTTACCCTCTAAAAAACTAGGTGTTTCACCATCAAATTTAAGTAATGCTTGTGTTTTATCTAAAGAATAACGTAATGTGTTTTTTGATGTTTCTAATACTTGATCAAAATTTACATTTGACACTTCTTGTGATGTTATAATTACATATTTCATTTTAATTTGCTTTATATGGAACGTCTGTTGTCCATGTTGGGTTGTTTACTAATGTACCATTAAAACCCCTACCTGAACTGTCTATTGCAGTTTCACCTGAACCACTATCAAAACGCCAATATCCTATTAAACCTGCTGAACCTGTTAAATTTAATGGCTCATGATTAGATGCAATTAATTCAGTAATAGGAACAACCCTTGTAAATATAGCAACATCTGCAAGTGTAGCATTTATAAAGTTTGCACCTGCTGTATTATTACCAATACTTGTTGCAGTAATACCACCTGAATAAGTGCCTAAACCTGTTGTAGTTGCTTTTAATGTACCATCTAAATATATTTTAAGTTGATCTGCTGTTGTATCCCATGTTGCTGCTATATGATGCCATTTACCATCATTTTCAATAGCATCTGTAATAACTGCTGTTTTATTAGCACCACCGCCTTTATAAGCTACTCTAACTTGATTGCTACTTGCATGATAAATCATTATAATGTGATTGTTAGCATCTGTAAAAGCCCTTAAATACGTTCCTGTTGCACCCATAGTACCTGTCTTAGCCCAAAAGCTAAAAGTGCCTGTAGATGTGCTTATATCGCTTGAAACAGGGTTTATATTTACGCTTTCATCAGTACCATCAAAATTTAAAGCATAAATGTTTTGTTTTGCTTCACCATAACTTACTAAACTATTTGCTAATTTAAGTGCTAACATCTTATTCAGTATAACCTATTGCAACACCACTAGAAATTGTCATAGCAGTTATATTCATAAATAAGGTAGTTCCTGCAGGCATTGTAGTTTGTAATGCGCTTTCACCTGTTGCATTAGCTACTGTAATTGCTGTTATAACTGATGTTACAGGAAAATTAACTGCATAAAAATCTTTCCCTGTTACTGCACCTTCAAATATTTCTATTGAATTTTTACCTAATTGTTCAGTTAATAGTTGTTGTACGTTTTCTATTGCCATTTTTTATTTTTTTATTGTCCGTAATATATATAATTTGAACCATCAGGTTCTTGTCTTTGTGTATATTGTACTTGTGCAGTTCCATCTTTATCCGCCATATAAAGTTTTCCTATTGCTACTAAACCTTGAACAACACCATGTGTAGGTCCAACAGGTAAAACATTATTTTCATTTATTGGTGCATTACCTGCACTTATTGCTACTGCACCTGACCAACTAACCTCGTAAACTTCATATTTGTAATACCCAGCAGGTATTAACTTTGTTGCACCTGTATATACATCAGGCGTTGCATTGTAAGTAAATGATAATTTAGTATATCTATCATATACTTCATGTATAGTAGAATAAGCATATTGAACAGATTTATCCATGTCATTTGTAAATTTTACTAAATGCCTTATTTTATCAGAACTTACAGAATTATCAATTCTTGTATCTTCTGTTGTTATATAAGCATCAAATGGTGATTCTGTAACTGCTTGTATCATAATTAAAGTCTTACTATATAATAGAAAAAGGTCTTATTTATTGTCCTATATAAGAAAAAAGGGGCTTAAAGCCCCCTTAATCAAGAAAATATATGAAAATACTAATTAGTAAAAAGTATCTTATGAAACAGTTGGGAATGTACCCGCCTTGTTTGTAAATCCTGCATTGTCAAAAGGATCAGTTGTATAATCTTCTAAAAATGCCATTGGTACAGCTTCTAAACCATCAAAAGTTAAAGTGTAACCATTTCTATCTCCAAATGCAAGACCACTATCAGCAGTGCCTGCATTTAAACTCATTCCATTAGCCATACCCATTGCAACTAATACATCATGACCATTTGCAAGAGTAGCATTAAGTTGTGCAAATATTCTAACTTGCGTTTGTCCTAATAGCTTAATTTCTTCTTGGTCTTGTTGTGTTAATCTGTTTAAAACAATGTTTACTGTTGGTGTATAGAATATTGTTCCATTTTCTACTGAACCTGTTATTGTATCTGTTATTGAAGATGAACCTCTTGGTAGTGCGTATCTATAAATAGTGTTACCACCAAAATCTATTGTATCAATTGTTGATTTGTCAACTGCATCATAAGCAAAACTAGTAATCTCATCAAATACCGAAAAGTAGATAAATTTGACTCCACCTGATACTCTATTACAGTCTAAACCTCTACCTTTTGTTAAATTTGTACATGCCATATTAAATAGTTTTAAAAGTTAAAAACAGGGGGTTTTTACGCCCCCTATTTTGTATTATTATGATTGTCTTACAATATCCGCACCAACTCCTGTTTGTACACCCATTGAATATTTTGCAACTACTCTAATATTATCTGAACCATCAAGGTTAGACATATCAAGTAAAGCTATTCTAGTAGTATCAGAAAGTAAATCAGTTCCTGCAAACAAATTACTTCTTGTTGCAGCTACTAATTGATTATCAACCATTCCTGGACATACTGCAATTTTGTAACCTTCAAATACAGGCTCATAATCACCATTCATGTTGTAAGCATTTACATATCCTAATGTAGACACTGCACTAATATAGAATGCGTAAGTTTTAGGATTCATGTAAATATATAAATCTTCTTTTCTTAATACAGGTGATATATTAGCAGCCATGTCAGCTGTTAATGTTTGTAAGTTTGCTATAATGTTAGCAGCAGTATAAGCACCTGATGCAGATGATTGTATTACTGTACCATCAACACCTGGTAATAAATATCCTGTTGCAGTTCCTAAAAATCCTGCGAACTCACCATTGTTTGCTGCAACTCCTGACCAAATAGATGATTCAGCTGCATCTGCAATAATTTCACCCATGTAAGAAATTACATAATCTTCAAAAGATGGTGGTGGTGGTGAACCTGCTCCTGCTCTCATTTCTAAAGCTTCCCAAGAACTTAATAATGTTTTTTTACATAAATCAAGGTTAACTTGTAGATTCTTTGGCTCAAGAACTTTTTCTGTCATTGCAAGTGTTCCATGATCTGTAAAATCACACGTTGCATCTCTAACAACTGATGAACCAGCCATACGTTGTATATTAGACTTAAATTTGATGTTTTCAATCAATGTTAAAAAGTCTAATGATTTTGTTTCTTTTAGTGCTGCTGCAATATAAAAACCTGCCGCTTTACCACTAAAATTACTTGTTACATTAAATGCCATAATTTTTTATTTTTTAGTTATTAATATTATTTATTTAAATTGTATAAAAACCTTTCTTGTTTAGTTAGTTTTTTATATTGTTTTTTTGTTAATGTTGGTCTATCTGTACTGAACTTGTTAGTATTAACAGGTGCTTCAGCAGGTTTTGCAGAAAGTTCTGCTTTTAACTTTTCGTTTTCTGCTTTTAATTCTTCAATACTAAACTCAACAACTTCTGTTGTTTTAGTTGTTACAGTTTTAGGTGAATCTGTTCTAGTGTCCATATCTTCAACTGTTTCTTCACTCATTTCTTCTACTTCTCCTGTTTCACCCATTTGTTTTTTAAGGTCTGATACTGCATCTTCTAGGTTCTTAATTCTTTTTTCCATACCTTGCCAATCAGCAACATCTGCTTCTTCTTGATAATTATCTTCATCTTCTTTAGCTAATTCTTCTGAAATTTCTTCTGACATTTCTTCTTTTTCTTCTTTTAAATCATCAGCAGTATCTTCTTCTTCTGTTTCAGACTCCATAACTTCTGATACAATACCTTCTTCTTCAACTCTAAATGAAACGCCTGTATCTAATTTATATGTTCCTGCAGGTAAAGGAATTGTTGTTCCATCTTCTGTTAATACAGAAACATCAACACCTGATTCTAATTCTTCAGCAGTTGATACAATAATTGTACCATCTTCTGTTTTTGCTTGAAATGCTAACTTTATTTCTTCTTCTTTTTTGTCAAGACCTAAAGCTATTAATATTCTTTCTTTTAAATCCATAATTTCTTAATTTGTAGTTAGTTGGTTAATATATAATAGAATAGTTATTTATTTATTTGATTTTTGGTTTTCTTGTATTATTTTAATAATTTTAATGCATCTTTCATTGATTTTATATCTCGATTTAAGTTTGGTCTATCATCTAATACTTCATTTATATCTAAACCTAAATCTTTAACTTGTTTTACTATTGTTTTATACGGCTTTTCTAATTTTTCAAAATCAATTATATTTTTATTAATTTCTTTTTTTATTTTGTCTAATTTACCTGATATTTTTGCTACTTCTTCAACTAAACTCAAAGATTTTTTTACCGCTTTAGAATAATCACTTTTAAAATCACTTACTAAACCTAATTCTATTTTTTTTGCTTTTAGTTCAGTTCTTTCTTGTATTATGTCATTAAGTGCAGAAAGTATTTCTTCATCTGTTGGTTCTTGTTCAGACATCTTTTGCATTTTATCTACAAAATAACCTTCTATACTTAATCCTTTTATTTCACCTGCTTTTATTCTATCCCATAATTCATCATTTGTTATTTTCATTTTAACAAACCATGTACCATTAGGTAAATCAAAACCATATAATTTAGATTTATCCATATCACCTTCTTTTACCCAACTTTCAACAGTTAAAACACCTGCTACTCTATCTTGGTGTTCATATGTTGCTTTATGATGATTGTTGTGTTTTAAATATAGTTCTGCAGCTTTTCGTACTGTTTCAGGGCTAAAATAAACATAATACTCTTGGTCAGTATTAGGATCATATCTAAATATTTGTTTATTTGGAATAAGTGCTGGACTAACTAACATTCTTTTTTCTTCATCTACTTTTGCAAATGTTAGGTTGTTTTTATCTTTTCCAAAATATACAAAGTTTTCTTCTATTGCAGGTGAATGTACTAATGATATAGCATCTATTGTTAATGCTTCATTATTATCTTCATCTATTACTAATTCTACTATTTTTGTGTTTTTCATATTATTTTTAATCCTTTTACATTAATTATACCTTTAGCTGTATTTATAAACAAATCAATAATTTCTTGATCACCCTCAACTTGTTCCATCAAATTTACAAGTTTCTTAACATTAGGAACTTCGCTTGGGTTAATACCTAACTCTTTTGCAGTTTTTGCTATTTCTTTAGCTAATATTTCTGAATTTTTTACTGCTAAATCTACTGCTTTTTTATTTTTTAATGCAGTATTATATTGTTTTTCTACTTCATCTCTTTGTGCTTGTATGTCTTTAATAGCTTTGCTTAATTTTGTTTTATTACTTTTAATTTGTTCACTAGCTTTTTGTAATGCTTTTACAAATTTTTCTAAATCATCAGCTATACCTAATTCTATTTTTTTAACTTTACTTAAATTAAACTCTTTTAATTCTTTTGCATATTCTTCATATGTCTTTTTTCCTATTGGTGAAGGGTATTTTTTCATCTTATTGTATTTTTTAGGGTTTGCTTTTTCACATTCTTCTTTAGTGGCATACTTACATTCTCCTGTATTACCATACTTATAGTTTCCATCTTTGCATTTTTTACACGGCATATTATATAATAGATTTAATTAATATTTATTTGATTTTTAAATTGTAGCTCTTCTTCTTATTGCTGCAAGTTTATCTTGGTTGTTTGTAACATCATCACTAACAACAAATGCTTGTACAGGTTCAGGTTTAACACCACCTGATAATTCAAATGCGCCACTCATCATCTCTGGAGCAGGGGTTGCTGGTGTTGCCGCACTAATACCACCACCACCGCCGCCTGATCCTACATCTTGTTCCATAATCTTTTTTACATTAGCTAAACCTGATACTATAAGAGCAGCACCTGTTACAAAACCAGCAGGTCCACCTTGTGCAAATGCTTTATTAGCACCAACGTAAGTATCTATAATTGCTTGTGCAATAGATAGTTCTTTACTTTCGCCTGCTAAACTTTGTAATGCACCAGCTAATCCTGAATATGCAGATAATTGTTCATTAATTTGTTCTTGTGTTAATGTTGATACATTTTCTAAATTTTTTGTTAGTGCTTTTTCATTATTTTTTGTTATTTCTTGTAAAGCATCATTATTAATAGTCATTAACTTTGTTGTTGCTTCAGCTTGTCGTTTTGGTAATTCTATCAATTTATCTAAACCAAGTTCTTCATCTCTTGCTTTCATTTCATCTAATGCTTCTTTGTCTTTTGTTCTTTGTTCTTGTTTTATAGCATTAATTTTATTATTTAATTCTATCTGTTTAGTTGTCGATTCACCTTCAATATTTGCTAATGCTATTTTTAGTTCAGCTTCTCTATCTAAATCTTCTGCTAAATTTTGACCATCAACTTTTCTTAATTCCATTTGTTCTTGTTGAATCCTTAAATCTTCTTGTGCATTTGCTATTCTCCTTTTTAAAAGATCATTTTCTTTATTAAAAGCATCTTGTGCAGCTTTTAATCTTATTGCTGTTGACTTTGTTGTATCTTCTGCAATTAATTTTAATTTTTCTATTTCTGTTCTTTGTTGTGCAGTTTCTACATTTAATTCTCTTTGACTATCTCTTAATGCTTGAAAAGCATTTTTTAGTTCTATTGCCCTTTTTGTATCTTCTGCTATTTCATCACCTATACCTACAAAT
>TARA_R100000697_G_scaffold28195_1_pt1 | contig 21916 bp, 34 predicted proteins | sample TARA_R100000697 | Tara Oceans TARA_R100000697 (sample SAMEA2622788) | marine metagenome | biome: marine biome (ENVO:00000447); feature: surface water layer (ENVO:00002042); material: "saline water (ENVO:00002010), including plankton (ENVO:xxxxxxxx)" | depth 5 m
GTGGTGTCGGTGGGAAACCCGGCATAAAACCCGGTAAAAATCAAGATTTTTCTGGATTTGGTCAAACTACAACAAGCATGGCAAATAATCAAAGCCAAACAAATATGGCATTTAGTATGCCACAAGGCCAGTCTTATAATGATTTAGGATTGCAAGATAAAATAGATATTGCAAATGATTTTATGGGTTCTTATTCAGATTCAGAAGGAAATGTTTTCAATATGTCACCAGAACAATTAGAGTTTTATATGGACTTTGGCCAACAATCTGGCGGAGCAAGTGTTGCAAATCTTGAATCGAGGGCAGACGATTTTGAAGAATCGTTATTTGATCCTAGTCAAGAAACACCTACACTATCAAATGATTTATTAAACTTTTATAGAAGCATTGTAACGTAATGTCTAAAGACAAAGATATAAAGAATGGTTTAGAAGCTGACAGAATACTTGGTAGCCAAGTATTTAAAGACGCACTAAAAAATTTAAAAGAAGAATATGTTCAACATTGGCTCAGTTCAAGAGCTGTTGGTGATGTAACATTAAGAGAAGATTTTCATAAAGCAATTCTTTTGCTACCAGAAATAGAAAGACATCTAAGAATAATTGCTGAAAAGGGCAAGCTCACAAAATCTCAAATAGATAAAATCAAAAAAATAGTATAAAATTTTCATCAAAGGAGTTTAATATGGCAACACCGGAAAAACCGATTGCATTACAAACAGATAAAGATAAAGCTGTTTCTTCGTTTGAGGACTACTTAGATCCAAGTGAAGATAATGTAGAGCAATCTAACGAAAATGAAACAGAGCAAGAGGAAACTCTTGTTGAAGAAGCTAACGAAGATTCTAATAATGAAGATCTTGTAGAAGATTCAGAAAATGAATCAGAAGAAGATGATGATGATTTAGAAGAAGAGTTAGAAGAAGTAAATGATGTGGAACAAGATCTTGAAGAAGATCAAGAGCAACCAAATTTTATATCAGTCAAAATTGATGGTGTAGAGCATGAGGTCACGCTTGATGAGCTTAAAAATGGATATTCCCGTCAGCAAGATTATACGAGAAAAACTCAGAAACTAGCGGAACAGACAAAATCTGTACTCCAAAAGGAAAAAGATATTTCTCAAAAAGAAGTTCTTTATAATCAGTTGATTCCTAAATTGGAACAAGAGCTAAAACAAGATTTAGTTGATAATGAACCAAATTGGGAAAAAATGGTTGATGAAGATCCGATAGAGTATGTCAGACAAAAACAAGTCTGGGATAAAAAGAGAGCAAAACATGAAAAAGTGTTAGCTGAAAAAAAACGAATTGAAAATGAAGCTATTGTTAAAAGACAAAAGCAGATTGAACAAATTGTAAATGAAGGCAATATAAAACTCTCACAAAGTATTCCAGAATGGAAAAATGACAAAATCAGAGAAAAAGAATTTTCTCAGATAAAAAAATACGCTATTGAAAGTTTAGGATTTAACGAACAAGAAATTGATAACGTTATAGACTACAGGGCAATACTAGGGTTAAGACAAGCTTGGAAGTATTCTCAAACGCAAGAAGCAATAAAGAAGAAACCAACGCAATCTCCAGCAAGAGTAGCTCGTCCGGGATCTACAAACAAACCTGTTAAAACATCAGCTATTAAAAAAGAACGTCAGCGGTTGAAAAAGTCTGGAAAGGTTTCAGACGCCGCCAAAGTGTTTCAAAGGATTATTTAATCTTTTGAGTAAGGAAAATTAAATGGCTAAAATTAGTAACGCATTTGATACCTATAGCGCACAAGCTGACAGGGAAGAGTTATCAGATATTATCTATAACATCTCTCCAATGCAAACGCCTTTTTTATCAAGTGTTGGAAAATCGAACGTAAGTAATGTGGTCTTTGATTGGCAGACAGAATCACTACCTACTCCATCTTCAAGCGGAAAGTTAGAAGGTTTTGAGTTAAGTAGATCTGCTTCTACTGCAACAGTCAGAGAGTCAAATGTATGTATGATCTCATCAAGAGATGCAACAGTAACCGGATCGCAAGAAGCATCAGATGCCGCTGGCAAAAATTCTGAAATGGCTCACCAGCTTGCTTTAATGTCAAAAGCATTAAAAAGAGATATGGAAGAAGCTTTAGTAGGTAATATTGCAAAGGTTTCTGGATCTGCAAGTGCGGCTCGTCAAACAAGATCTTTAGAAACTTGGTATCAATCCAATGTTAATAAAGCTTCTGACGGCGCAAATGGATCAGCTTCTTCTGCTAGAACAAATGGAACAAGAAGAGATTTGACCGAAGCTATGGTTAAAGATGTTCAGCAACAATGTTTCTCAAACGGCGCAGAACCATCAATCTTAATGTGTGGCCCATATAACAAATCTGTTATATCTGGTTTCACAGGTAGATCACAGGCAAGGCAGTTTGTGGACGCTAATGTTGTAGAAGCTTCTGTTTCTATTTATTCTGGTGATTTTGGAGAACTTAGAGTTGTTCCATCAAACAGAAGTAGAGAACAAGCTGTTCATCTACTAGATCCAGAGTTTGCTGGCGTAGCATACTTAAGAGATTTTGAAACTATTGACATTTCAACAATAGGTGACGCTCAAACTAAAATGATAGTCGTAGAATACGGACTTGAAATGAAGAATGAAGCGGCTCACGGAATTGTTGCAGACGTTAAAGTTTCTGATTCTGACGCTGGTTAATAACTAGCGTTTTGGGGGGTTTATTGCCCCCCTTCTTATTTTTAAAATGGCCAAAAAAACACTCTTAAACGCAACATATACATCAAAAAATATCTTTGCTACAGAAGATAATAAAAACATTTATCACACACAACAAAACGTACAACCGACAATAGAATATGTAAAAAATTTGAGTTACTTGAAACCAGGTAAAGAAATGCGTCACGTTGCAGAGATTCCTATGGTAATATATCAGAAGATGGTTAGAGATGGATCTATCAATGACAAAAAAGCTTTGAAGAAGTGGCTTAATGATCCGGATAATAAATTGTTTAGAACATGGAAAGGTAAAGTATAAATATGACTTATAGTGAATTAAAAACAAACATAGCATCATATCTAAATAGATCTGATTTAACAAATCAGTTAGATCTTTTTATAGATCAAGCAGAAGCAGAGATAAATAGAAGAGTAAGAACAAAAGACATGGTAAAAAGAGCAAATGCTGTTTTAGAACAACAATACCTTACCCTACCAGATGATTGGCAAGAAGCGATAAACGTTGAGATTACATCTAATGATTTTTCACCTGTATTCCAACAATCAATAGAGTCTTTAGATGTTTATAGAAAGAGCGTAGATAATTCAAGTGGACAACCAATATATTTTGCTATTGTTGATAACACACTAGAGTTTGCACCAACCCCAGATCAAAATTACGACATACAGTTGACTTATTATGCAAAACCAACACCATTGAGCGATTCTAATACCTCAAACTTTATATCAAATGACCACCCAGATTTATATTTATACGGATCTCTAAAACACGCTTCTATTTTTTTAATGGAAGATGATAGAGTAAATTTATTTAATGATCTCTTTGAAAAAGCATTAGAAGAGATAAGAATGGAAGATTATAAATCTCAATATGCAAAAGGATCTTTAATGCAAAGAAGAAAAACTTATGGAAAAGCTAAGAAAAACGTTTATTATATGAAGAACAGTTAGGAGAAAATAAATTATGTCATTCAGTAATTTTTTAGAATTAGAAATTTTAGACCACGTTTTTAGAAATTCTGCTTATACAGCACCATCAACCATTCATGTTGCTTTATTTACTTCTGCCCCAAATGATGCTGGCGGGGGAACAGAAGTTTCTGGAAACGGATATGCACGACAATCAATGGCTTTTAGTGCGGCTTCTAGTGGCTCAATATCTAATAGTGGATCTGTTGAATTTCCTACAGCTACAGGATCACAAGGCACAATAACTCATGTCGGATTATTTGATGCTTCATCAGGTGGCAATTTGCTTGCCTATGGTGCTTTATCAGCAAGTAAAACTGTAGATAGTGGAGATGTATTTAGGTTCAACGCAAGTTCAGTAACTATCTCATTGGATTAACACATGGCCCAACAAGGATATGGGTTTGGTAGTTATGGCAGATCAAATTGGGGTGATACTCAATATGATTTGGGAACATCTTCCATATCAGTTAGTTCATCAGTTGTTGCCACAGGGGTACAGATTGATGTTGGACAAACCTCTATAAGTGTTTCAGCATCATTATCTTTATCTGGACAAATATTACATGATGGCACAAGTTCTATATTATCAAGCGCTTCTTTATCTCTTTCTGGATCTTTAATAAATTTAGGTCAAAGCGCAATATCTTCTTCATCTTCATTATCAGCTACAGGGGTACAAATTGATTTAGGCCAAACATCAATATCAGCTAATTCGTCATTTTCATCACAAGGAACAATGATTGATTTAGGTCAAACCACAATATCAGCAACATCTAGTGTTGGATCTTTGGGTGGAATTATATTAGAAGGCGGAGCATCAATAATTAATAACTCTAGCATTTCCATAGATGGTCGTTTAAAATGGGAAGAAGAAATAAATCCTTCTGTAGTTTGGACAAATCAAACAAATCCATCTACAAGTTGGACAGAACAAATATCAAATAGGTAAATATGGCAGATACAAACACAACAAATTTAAGTCTAGTAAAACCAGAGGTCGGGGCATCTACAGATAGCTGGGGAACAAAATTAAATAATAATCTTGATGCGGTTGATGCAATTTTTAGCACATCTGGCACAGCAGTCTCAATGGGAGCAGTAACTTTTGGTGGCAATGTAATCATTCAAGGCACAACACCAAAACTAACTGTAGGAGATGGCGGTGAAGAGGACATCATGGTTTTATATGATGGAAACGCGGTCGATTTTCATGTCGGAATTGACGACTCAGCAGATGCGTTTTTGATCGGGACAGGATCTTCATTAGGCACAAATCCAGCAGTTGAAATTAGCTCAAGTAGAGTTGTTAAATTTAACAATGCTTACACCTTTCCAACCTCAGATGGTAGTGCTAGTCAAGTTTTACAAACAGACGGAAGTGGTGCTTTATCTTTTGCAACAATAAGCGGTGGGGTTGATGGTATATCTACGTCAGCTAATGCTACAGCTTTAACGATAGATTCAAGTGAAAGATTATTTACAAGTAATGAGTTAGTGGTAAATCATAGTTCAGTTTTATCTTTAGGGAAGTTGGGTGTCAGATTTAATGGAACAACAAACAATGGTGTTGTTCTTGAAACTACCAGAGATGCGACAGGTTCAACATATATTAGATTTAATGATAGTGATAGTGCCGCTATAGGTAGTATTTCTCAAGACGGGGCATCTACTGTTACTTATTCAACATCTTCTGACTACAGACTAAAAGAAAATGTTAATTATGATTTTAATGGCTTAGAAAGATTAAATGAATTAAAACCATGTAGGTTTAATTTTATCAAAGACGGGCCAGATAGAGTAGTAGATGGTTTCTTAGCACATGAAGTTTCTCCTTACGTTCCAGAATCTATTTTGGGAGAAAAAGATGCTGTAAATGAAGATGGAAGTATAAAGCCACAAGGTATAGATCAATCAAAAATTGTGCCTTTGCTTGTTAAATCAGTACAAGAGCTATCAGCTAAAATAGATGAGCTAGAATCACAATTAGAAGGATCTTAGTGGAGTTTGGGTTAAGTGAATGGCATTAGTTTCTATAACACCACCAGCGGGAATAGTAACCAACGGGACAGAGTATTCAAATAAAGGGCGTTGGGTTGATGGCAATTTAGTCAGATTCCAAAATGGCTATCTAACACCGATTAAAGGTTGGGAAAAATTATCACACGGCACAATTACCGGAGAAATCATAGCTTTATATGCTTATAATGATAACTCTGGAAACTCTGTAATTGCTGTTGGCACAAGACAAAAAATATTTGTTATCTACAAAGGATCTACTACAGACATAACTCCAGCTGGTTTTGTAAATGATACAAGCGCAGATCCATTGGGTTATGGAGCTTTTCATTGGGGCGTTGAAGATTATGGTGATGCACGTTCACAATCTGGTCTATCTTTTAATAGTAAAGATTTTTCATTTGATAATTGGGGTGAAGATTTAATTATTTGTTTCGCTGGTGATGGTAAGGTTTATAGATGGAGATCTAATTCAAGCGGATCAGCAGATACAGTCGCCGCCGTTTTAAGCAATGCACCAACAAACAATAAATCAATAGTTGTAACTAACGAAAGACATTTAGTTACTTTTGGTTCTGGTGGAGATCCTAGAAAAATAGCTTGGTCAAACAGAGAGGATAATAACGATTGGACTGCTAAAGCAACAAACACAGCTGGAGATTTAATCATACCTAGTTCTGGTGAAATTATAGGTGCAAAAAAATATAAATTAGACACCATAGTTTTTACAGAAACAGGAGTTACTAGAATGTATTATTCTGGCAATCCTTTTGTATATGCAATAGCTCAAGCTGGAGAAAATTGTAGGCCATTAGGAATGAGATCTGTTGTCAGCACAGGAGATTTTTTAGCATGGCTAGGAGAAAATTCTGTATTTATTTATGATGGCACAGTTAAAGAAATTCCATGTGATGTGCATGATTATATTTATGATAATTTAGATTATCCAATGAGAGCAGTTGCCGCTGGTGGTCATAACTCAAACTATAATGAAATATGGTGGTTTTTCCCAAGTGATGCTGATAGTGGTTACACCCCATCAAGATACATTATTTGGAATTATAAAGATAATGTTTGGAGCAAAGGAACGGGAGTTGATAGAGGGGCTTGGTGGGATCAAGGTGTTTTAGAATATCCTATAGCTGGAGATGGTTCTGGCAATATACTTCAACATGAATCAACCTCTTTACAAAACTCTTTGGGATTAGGATCTACTAAACCATTTTGCACTACCGGGCCAATAGAAATTGGTCGTGGAGATAGATTGGCACAAGTCAATCAAATAATACCAGATTCAGAAGCAAACACTTTGCCGGGAGTTACTTTGTCATTTAAAGGAAGATTTACATCAAATGGTGCAGAAACAGATTTTGGTTCGTTTACTTTTGAATCAGATGGATATATGGACGCAAGATTTAGCGCAAGATCTATATCAATGAAGGTTGAGGGAGATACAGATCAAGACTTCAAACTTGGCCAAGTAAGAGTTGATGCTAAACCAAGAGGACGTAGATAATGGATTTATCTTCACAAAGACAATATATTCAAAGAGCAGTAAGTGTAAAAAAAGATGTTACAAGTACAGCATTAACAACACTATACACTTGTCCAGGATCTACAGATTTTGATTTTTCAATAATAGAATCTATTTTAATTGGTGATGATGGTAATCAAGCAACAACAGTTACACTGTCAATTACAGACAGCACAGGACACCCCTTTACAATATTTAAAGAAATAAATATATCTGCTAAAGAAACAAAAGAATTACTAACAAGATCAGTTATTCTTGTTGCTGGAGATATATTAAAAATAGAAGTATCTCATGCAAATATAAATGTTGTAGCTAGTTTGATTGAATATGCAAAAGGTGATTAAAGATTCTGTTGTAAAAATACCAGAGTGGGAAATGCAATGGAAAAAATGTAAAAAATATATAGAACAAGCTTTAAAATATCAAGATTTATATCATATTGAAGATGTAGAAGAAAGAATTAGAGATGGTAGGTTTTTGCTTTGGCCCGGAGAAAAATCAGCATACATAACTGAATTTGTTTTTTTCCCAAGAGTAAAAGCTATGAACCTATTATTTTGTGGTGGAGATTATCAAGAGCTAGAAAAAATGATACCATACATAGAAGAGTTTGCTAAACAATATGGCATTACCAGATTTTATGGTGGTGGAAGAAAAGGTTGGGTAAAACTTTTAACAAAAAGAAGTAAATATATGGGTTGGAAAACAAGCTATACAATACAAAAGGAGTTAGACTAGTGGCAAAAGGATCAAATACAAATGAAGTTGTTTTACCAGAGTTTCAAGAACAGATGTTTAAAGATCTGTATAGTGCTGGAAGAACTGTTGCACAACAACCATTTACACCATATACAGGCCCACAGGTAGCTGGATTCAACCTAGATCAATTAAATCAATTTGATCTGGGAAGAAGATCTGTTGGTAGGTCTTTTGCTGGCAACCCAAGAGAATCTTTACAGGGATTAATAGATGATCCATCACCAACATCTATATTAGATGTAGGCGGTGAACAAGGATTGCAAAGTTATCAAAACCCTTTTGAACAGCAAGTAGTAGATCAAACTTTAGCAGATTTTGGTAGAGCAAGAGATATAATTACAAGTGATGCTCAAGATAGAGCAATAAAAGCGGGTGCTTTTGGTGGCTCAAGATCTGCCATTTTAGAATCAGAAGCTACAAGACCATTAATAGATCAAACCGCTAGAACAATATCTAATTTAAGAAGTCGTGGCTTTGATCGAGCTACACAACTTGCAGAAGGTGATTTAGATAGAATGAACAGACAAGATATTTTCAGACGTGGAGTGATACAAGATCAGTTAGCAGATCAATTTAGGACTTTAGGATTGCTAGGAAATCAAGGACTACAACAACAAAGACTACAACAATTAGCCCTTGATAAAGCTAGAGAAGAATTTGATAGAGCAAGACTGTTCCCACAAGAACAATTAGCAATATTAACAGGTGCGGCAAGTGGTGTCCCAACATTAGCCGGATCATTTAGCAAAAAGAAAACAGGGCCGGGAGATGTATTGGGCGGTATTCTTGGTTTAGGAGAAGCGGCCATTTTAGGAAAATAATATGTCATCTGGAGCTTTTTCATCAACACCACCCCCAACACCAGCGCCAACACCAGCACCAGCGCCTCAACGAAAAAAATTGTTAAATAAAAAACAATTAGCACTTATGCTTGGCTCTCTTAAAGATACAATACAAGGTGAGGATAGTAATACTTTACAAAGATTGGCGTTTTTAGATGATAGAGAAAACAAACAGGCAAAAAAAGAATTATTTGATAGAACAAGACAAAGGTTACAGCAAGGAGTAGAAGACGGATCGGTTCAACAGTCAAGTTTAGATCTGTTTGATGCTTTTGGCCCAGAAAATACAGCAGAGTTTTTAAAACTTGAATTACAACAACAATCAGCAATACCTAAACTTAGTCAGTTAGAAGTACAAGCGTTTTTAGATTTTCGAGAAGCGGCGGCGCTCAACCCAGACCTGACACCAGAACAGTTTTTTAAAAATCCAGCGGAGTTAGATCTGTATGAAAATATTTTTAGAAAGCCAGACGCAGTACAAGATTTAATAAACTCTATTATTTTAAGTGGAACACAAGGTTTAGGTGGTCAAGGTAGCGACGTAACTAATATTGACGATTTATAAAATGATATGGCAAAAAAATATGAATTTACTCACCCAGACGATGGAAAAAAATATACATTTTCGCATGAAAAAGAATTATCTGTAGAAGATCTAAAAATTGAAAAAGAAAAAAATATAGAACTTATTAGGTATCTAAACAATAAAAATATAACCCAAGAAAATAAAGACGTATTTTTACAAAACTTCAAAGAAGAAAAACAACGACGAGATGATTTTCGAGGTAGAGGTCGTTTTGTAGATTATACATTTAACGCTCTGACCGGTGGTATTAGAGATGCGGGAGAAGCAACCGCTAAAACTACTGACTTTTTAACAAAATATGATCCCAGAAAAAATCCAATTTTTTATGGTTTAGCTACACAAGCTTTTAAATCTAAATTACAAGGTGATACTAAAAAATCTGAAAAATTAGCAGTATTAACTAATGCCTTTACCAACAAATCAGATGGTGAATTACAAAAAGCATATAATGCACTAATACCACAAATAGATGATCCTAAATTTCCCGTAGCTAAATTTGTTAGAGTTATAGCACAATTTTTGACACCATATAGCAGTTTTAGCGCACTTGGGAAAACTAGAAATGTTATCAACGAAGTTGCACCAATACTTTCTTATAAAGGTTTAGAGCGTGTTGGTAAAGAAGCTCTTAGAGGTGGTGTTGCTGAACAATTTGCATTTAATCCAGAAGAAGAAAGATTATCAAATTTAATTCAATCAATACCAAGCTTACAGAATCCGGTATCTGAATTTCTGGCGGCAGATCCAGATGATTCACAAGCAAAACAAAGATTGAAGATGGCCATAGAGGGTAGTGGTTTGGGTGTGTCTTTTGACTTAGCATTTAGAGTTTTAGGGAAAATTAGAGGGAAACGTCAAGCCGCAGAAGAAGTAAAAAATAATATTGACAAAGCAGAAGGTAGGCCAAGAGATCCGGGTGTTGATGTAGAACAAATAGAAAGAGATTTTAAGATCAAAAACAATCCAAATGCTGTTAGAAATTATGATGATTACATAAAAGAACAAAACCGCATAAAAGAAAATGTAAAAAAAGATCCTATTAAGTTTCAAGGGGATTCAAAAAATGGTGTTGGTACTTATGGCAAAAATAAATTTATTTTTTCTTATGACAGTGTAAGTGGAAAAGTAAATGCTTTTGTTAGAACCAAAAGACAAAAAGATGAAATTGATAATGAAATAAACACACAACAAACCATAAGACAGTCAGAGGGTAGAGATTTACTTAAAGATCAAGAATTACAAGATTTAAGAAACAAGCTTTCAACAGAAGATGTAAGCAGAAGGGTAGGAAGTTTTGATTCTATGCTAGATGCTAGAAACAATATTGCTTTACGTTTTGTTCCATCAAGAAAAATAAACGAAACTTTGAATCCAAAAGAGCCAAATGTTAAAAGAGTTTCTAGTTTAATTACAGGTAAATTTAGCCCAGATGATTATGGTCTTGAAGATGTTTTTGGTGCAGATTATAGAAAAAATTTCCCATACATATTCTCTAAAAATGTAAAACCTGGAGATGCACAAGAAAGAGCGGGTGAGATCCTAACACAAGCTGGATTTACAGGCAGAATAAATGAAACTACCGCTTCTGGATATAACAGACTAGAACAAGATGAAATAGTAGATTTAATTCAAGAAAACAGAATCTTACCAGAAGATCAACAAAAATATATAGATTATCAATCAGCAGAAAATAACTCACAAAAAATACAAGAAAAGCTTTTAAAAGATGGTTATACGCCAGAAGAAATAAGCGTTATGACAGAAGTGCAAATGACAAGGGCGCTCAAAAACGCAGACGAAAAAGAAAAGTCTATTGAGTCAAATATATCTTATTTTCAATCAAGAGAGGGTATTAACAGTGATGCAGATGATGTTGAAAAATACTACAATGCGCACACCTCAAGAATGAGAGATGAAAGTAGATCTCAAATAGAACAAGACGCTAGAAACGCTGGAGCTAGTGCAGATGAAGCTAGAGCAATTTCAAATCAAGAACTAGGAGTAGATGAAGGTTTTGGTGGATCTTATGTTGGACAAGGTGGTGGTAGAGCAAAAACAGGTGGCCCAGAAAAAGCTGGCAATATAAATTTAGAAAAAATACTTTCACCAGAAGATGTAATAGACGTTCTTAAAGAAGTAGTTGGTAAAGTTGATCTTAACGCCGCGAGGAGAATCGTTCCTTTTGGATCTAAAGGAGAAAAGCTTAGAGCGCTTGGTAAATCAATCGGGTTGACACCAGACGATATACTTATTAGAAAAATTGGAGAAGCTTTCAACGCAGAACAAATAGACGCGGCCAGAGTTTTACATGATGAAGCACTATCAGAAGTTGCAAGACTAGCTAGAAAGGTTGTAAATGATCCATCTGATGCTAATAGGGTAGCGCTCAAATTGGCAAAAACTAGGGTTGTTGCAATAACAGAACAAATTGTTGGTATTACTGCTGAAGCTGGTAGAGCATTAAGAGCTTTTAGAGAATTTGTAGGCCCAGCAGAAACAAGAAATAAATTTATATCAGACTATTTAAAAGGTGCTGGTGGCAGACAATCCATAGATGAAATAGCATTAGCAATTACTAAAATTGATGATGATGTTGCATTACAAGGTTTTGTTAAAGATACATACAAACCAACAACATTAGATAAAGTGCAAGAGGGGTGGATTGCTGCTTTATTATCAGCGCCATCAACACATTTTGTTAATATGATTTCAAACGGCATTACAGCAACAATTAGACCGGGAGAATATTTGTTAGGCGCGCTTTCTGGTAAACTGCTTAGAACTAAAGATGCGCTTACTGTTTCAGAAGCCGGAGCAAGAGCTTTAGGAACAATATACGGAGCAATTAAAGGCATGAAAGCAGTTGGCAAAAATTTATTGCTTGGAAAATCATTTGATGAATTAGACGATCCTTTAGTAAAATTAGAGCTATCAAGGCAAGAAGCAATAAGTGGTCTAAAAGGAGATTTAATTAGAATACCCGGAAAACTTTTAACTCTTGAAGATGCTTTTTTTAAAACAATCGGACAAACTCAAGAATATTTTGGACGAGCTATGCGCCAAGCTAAAAAAGAGGGCAAGGGTGTCAAAAGAGCATTTGATTTATATAAAGACAAAAAGAAATTAGGTGAAGATGTTAGACTCGCCGCTATAGATGAAGGGAGATATTTAACCTTTACAAAACCCGTTGAGGGTATTTTTGAAGGAGCGCCGGGTTGGGTTAATAGAAACCAATGGTGGAGATTTATATTTCCATTTGTTAGAACTCCTATAAATATTGTCAAATTTGCTTTAGGTAGAACTCCGTTAAGTCTTGCTTCTTCTACTACACGAAAAAATATAGCTAAAGGTGGTAAAGCCAGAGATTTAGAGTTTGCCAAACTTGCTATGGGCGGTCTTATGGCGGGGGGCGTTATGGCTCTTGCAAGTCAAGGCAACATTACAGGAAGAGGGCCAAGAGATTGGAAAGAGAGGCAAGCTCTTAGAGAGCTAGGTTGGCGGCCTTACTCAATTAAAGTTGGAGATACTTACTACAGTTACAATAGATTTGAGCCGGTTGGGATTATTTTTGGACTAAGTGCTGATCTAGCCAACCTAATAAATGAATATCCAGAATTGGTAGAAAAAGAAGATGGAATTCAAGAGGTTATGTATAGTTTAATTGAATCCGTTTCAGAGAACCTAACCAACAAAACATTCTTGACAGGTTTAACGGGTGTTGTCGAAGTGCTGTCAGAGCCAGAAAGATATAGTGAAGATTTTATCTTAAGATTTTTAACTTCATTTGTTCCAACAATATCTAAATACGTTAGACAAGCAGAAGATCCGATTATTAGAAATGCAAAAAATATTGGTGACGCTTTTATAAATAAAATTAGTCCTACAGTATCAGATTACATTTTTTCAAAAAGCTCAAAAGATCTACCGCCAAAAAGAAACATATTTGGAGAGATACGAGAATATGACATTACTCCGTCAGCTGACGGCTTTACACTTATACCCATAAACATATCCGAAGAAAGACAAAACCCTGTTTTTGAAGAATTTTTAAAGTTAGATTATTTTCCTGGTTATCAAAGCCAAACGATTGATGGAATAAAACTAACAGAAGAAAAATACTCCGAGCTTTTATCAATACAGCAACAAATAGGAGCAAAACGTATTTTAGAAAGTTTAGTCGCTTCTCCTGATTTTCAAAATCAACTGCCATACGTTAAAACAAAAATTTTAGAAGAAACAATATCTGACTTGAGAGAAAAGGGTAGAGAGGTATTTTTGTTAAATAATCCAGAAATTCAGTCTGAAATAATAAATAAAAAAGAAAAAGAAATAACACAAATTAAAAAATGATCCAGCAAAAAACAGGTCTAGCTGGAGAATATTTAACGGCAAGCTACCTAGTGAGATATTTTGATGATGTTTTTGAAACGTCAGAATCAGCAAGATATGATTTTTTGTGCATCAAAGATAACATAAACTATAAAATTCAAACAAAAACAACAGACAGTAAATTTGAAAGAAATAATAGTCATTGGTTGCGTTGGGATATTAAGAAAAAAATATCAAACAAAAAAAACGATTATAGAGTTTATAGTCAAGATGAAGTAGATATATTTGCTTTTGTTTATTTATCTTTAGATAAAGTGTTATTTATCCCCAACAGAAATACAGGAAAAACTTATCAGAAAAAAGTATCTTTTATTGAGCAAGCAAATACACTTGAAACTTTAAAATCATCAACAGAAGCAATCAGAGATCTAAAACTTTAATTCTTTAATATCAAATTTTATTTTTTGATCTGGACAATGTTTCAATGTTGATAGTCCTAATCCAATAAAATAATCTGCTAATTGAGCTAATGAAACTTGGTTATCTTTTGCGAAATCTTCAAGATCATTGACCTTGTTTTCATCAACCCATATTTTTTTTCTTCCATTACGTTCAATAAATATTGGACACTTTGGATCGTAAATTTCATTCATCATTTAAAAATATTCCTTTAAGATATTTTCATACCACTCAGCTTTCTCAAGATCTTGTTTCAGATTTTTATGTCTGAAACGCCATCTATATTTGAAGCTATTACCACGCAAATATCCGATAAACTCTTCTTCGGATAACATAGACTTTATAGCGTCAATACACTCAACACCGCCCTGATTGTAGTGTTTTGGTTTAGTCACTTCATGAAAAGAATCCAAATCATCTGGAAATCTTTTGTGTAAAATATCTTTCAATTCCATATTTATAATGTATTATAGGGTATATTTAGTGAAAAAGGGAAATCTTATGATTAATGAAGAAAAACAATTTAACAAAGAACAAACTCTTACAGCACAAGTTTTAGCGGAAAGATGGGGTGTTTCCCCCAAAACATTGGCTAATATGAGATACAGGCGTAAAGGCCCAGCGTTTTGGAAAATAGGTGGTCGTATATTGTATGACCTTAATGATGTAATTAGGCAAGAACAAAATTCTTTCCATACATCAAATGAAACACGCTGATTTAAGCCCATCATCTGCTGATAGATGGTTTGCTTGTCCGGGATCAATTGAACTATCAAAAGATGTTCAGTATGTTGTAAGTAAGCCAGCAGTTGAGGGAACTTTACTTCACCAGATAAGTGAAATGAAGTTAAAAGATCGGCTTGAAGGAGATGGTATATCTTTAAAATCTTATTGGCTTGGTAAGGTCGAGAGAGTTGAAGATTTTGAAATCGAGGTAAATGAAGAAATGATTGAATGTGCAGAAAGTTATGTAGATTATGTTCGAGGTAAAGTAATAGAAAAGAAGGGGAAACTATTGATCGAGGAACAGGTAACGCTTGAAGAAATAAATCCAAGATGTTGGGGAACTGCTGATGCTTTAATTTTGGCAGACAACCATATTTCAGTCATAGATTTTAAATCTGGCAGATACCCTGTAGAAGTCCAAAACAACAAACAATTAAAAATCTATGCTTTGGGTGCGCTTGCAAGATATGGTAATGAAAAAACAGTCTTAGATCTTACTATTGTCCAACCTAGAGCAAAACATAAAGACGGCCCAATAAGAACAACGACGCTCCAAGCACAAGATCTGGTGCTATGGGGTTTCAACGAACTCAAAACAGCTTGTGATAGTTGTGAAGAGGAAATGCCAAAATTTAATTTTGGTAATCATTGTCGTTTTTGTCCAGCAAAGGACAAATGTGACACATATAAATCTTTTAATGAGGAGTAATGTATGAAAGATGTAAATGAAAATCTAGAATCCCAAAGTGAAACAAAAACTAGGGAATCTAGCGGTATCAAACTAGCTCAAGATGATGGATCTATGCGTGAAGTTTTTCTTGACGAGCTTGATGCAAAAACGAAACCGCAAGCGGAAAGATTGTTGAATGTTCTGCAAAGAAGAGATAGAGCGAGAGAAGCATATCAAGAAGCGCTTGACGTGATAGATGGTGTTGACGATCTAGTAAAAGAAATAGATAGTCTTGTTTCATCTTTGAATAATAACTTACCGCCGGTTGTAAATATGAAAATACAAACAGGTTTGGGTAAACCAAAGAATAAGGGGTAATCATGGCTTTGAAGGGTATCTTAAAAAAAGCAAGACAAATGCCACCAAGAATTACAATACATGGTGGCCCAGCAGTAGGTAAAACAACGTTGGGTTCAAGTTTTCCAAAACCAATAATAATTACCACAGAGGACGGCATGGGGACAATAAAATGTGATCATTTTCCCCTTGCTACAAACTATGATGAATTTATGGAAAATTTGATACAGGTGCGTGATGGAGAGCATGATTATAAAACTCTTGTGATAGACAGTTTGGATTGGCTAGAAAAGTTAATTCACGCCAAATATTGCGAAACAGAAAATGTAAAATCCATAGAGCAAAAGGGCTATGGTAAAGGTTATGTTGAGTGTTTAGCGTATTGGAGAACAATTCTTGGTATTCTTGATGAATGTCGTAATAATGGCATGATTATTTTCTTAATTGCGCATAGTGAAATTAGAAAACAAGAAGATCCTAGAGTTGAACCATTTGATAAATTTATTATCAAACTACACCGCAAAGCAAGTGATTTAGTTTCTGAATATTCAGATATTATCTTCTTTGCGACTTTTAATCTTGGATCTGTAAAAGTTCAAGGTAAGGGTGGTCAGCTTTCATCAAAACTTGTGAAAGGTGACAGGGTTTTATATACCAACGATAATCCAGCTTATTTAGCAAAGAACAGATATGCTTTGCCAGACGAGTTGCCGTTCGATTGGGAAACAATAAGAAAAGCAATAAAAGGAGAAAAAGATGGATCTTAGTAAACATGATGCAGTTGTTGATTTAGAATCTTCTGTTGATGAAGAGCTTATAAAAGCCGGAACATACAATGTTGAAGTTATATCAAGTGAGGGGAAACCGCTTGGAAATAATGGTGGTATTTTATGTGAATTTACAGTAAAGATTCTTGAGAATGGCAAAATGTTTCGTGATGGATTTTGGGTTGCACATAACAATCCTCAATCTGTAGAAATAGGTTTAGGAAACTTAGCAAGGTTTGCTAAAGCTTGCGGACATTCTGGGGTTCTTAAAAACACAGATGATTTGAATGGTATGAAATTAAATGTGAAAGTTGAAATGAACGATAGTGGTTATCCACAGTTTGTCAATAAATCATTTAGACCGTTTGAAGATAATGAAGAGGTAGTATCAAAAAAAACATCTACAAATAAAAAATCTGTCCAAAAGGATAGTGATGTAGATTCCGAAGATATTCCTTTTTGAAGTTTTTAAAAGACGATAGGCCCTCGTTGTGTTCCCATTGCGGGAGATCAGCGAGGGGTTTTTTCGTCAAAGAAAACAATAGATTTTATGGAGCGTGTTCTATGAAGCACCAAGAAAAAATAGCAGAAGGAGAAATAATTAAAAACATATCTAGCGTATCAAACGTGGGTGTAGATTATGCTCTCAAAAACACAAAAGATATTTATATTAATCATGCAAAAAAAAACAAATCTTTTGAATTACATAAATGGCAAAGCAAAGACAGAAAAAATTTATTTAAAGAAGCAATAAGACATTATTTAAACTACGCAGACAAACAAGCAGAAGATGGAGTAGAAATTGGATCTAACTAATTACATTGGGAAAAATGGTTTGATAACAAAACCATACACAACACCAACCGATACTGATCTTCTTACAGAGATGAACAATTTTGGTCTTAAGGTTTCACATCTTGATATTAGTGGCCAATTAGTCAGGGTTATGGTTTCTGCAAGCTCTGGTGTTAGACCAGACAAATCAAATGAGAAAAGCGGTTGGTATGTGATTCATCAAGTAGGAGATCATATCTTTGCAAACTTTGGTAATTGGAGAACGGGCCAAGAACAAAAGTGGTCGTCCACAAAAAATTCAAATCTTACACAAAAGGAAAGAGAGGATCTCACAAAAAAAATACAAGAGGCCCAAAAAAAAGCAGAAATCGAGCAAAAAAAACGTCAAAATGAAGTAGCTGTCGATTGTGAGTCCAGGTTTAGCTCATACGCAAAAGTAGAGGATCACCGCTACCTTACTATCAAAAACATACAAAACTATGGCTTAAAATCGAAATCTGAGAGTCTTGTTGTTCCGATTTTTAACATTTTGGGTGAAATACGATCTTTGCAATATATAAATCAAAAAGGAGATAAAAGATTTGTAAGTGCTGGTGAAGTAAAAGGCAATATGTTTTTGATTGGCACAGATTTTGATTCATTGCCAAAATTAGATAATCTTATTGTTGTTGAGGGTTATGCTACGGGAAGCACAGTTTATGAAGCAACAAACACTCCTGTTGCTTGTGTTTTTTCTGCAAACTTTGGCTATGAAGCTGTAAAAAATTTAAGAACAAAAACCGATTGCAAGATTACATTGGCTTTTGATAATGACAAGACAGGTCTTGGTCAAAAGAAAGCGCAAGAAATAAGTTCATCATTTTATAATTGTTCAGTCAGAATACCATCAATATCTGGAGATTTTAACGATCTTGCCAGAGATCAGGGTTTAGAAAAAGTCAAACTTGAGTTGCTTGATCTTGGTTTTGGTTTGCGTAAATACTCCATTAAAAACTTCCAAGAAAAACCACCAGAGCGTGTTTGGTTGGTAGATAAAATGGTTGAATCATCAAAGCCAAGTCTTTTGGCTTCGATTGGTGGTGTTGGTAAATCTATGTTGTCTTTATCGCTCGGTTTGAACATTGTTGGTGCTGGTAATGGCAAGTGGCTCAACAAAGATATAGTAAATTATGGTAATGTTGTTTTTCTTTCAGCGGAGGACGATCAAAATGAATTTCACAGAAGGGTGGACGCATTAGATCCAAAAGGCAAAAGACATACTGCACCTTACGATCTTTACGCTTTCACAGTTCCCGATTTTGGTAAACCGGTAAGCTTTGTCAAAGACGATCACAACGGTTTGGGTTTGACAACACAAGCACATGAATTTATGGAAGAATTAAGCAGTATAAATAATCTTGCGTTGGTAGTTATTGATCCCGTGCAATCCTTCGTTTCCGCGCCAATAACTACCTCTCAAGAAGTAGCGCAGTTGTATTGTCAGTTTTGCTCGGCAATATCTTCACAATTCGGTTGCGCTACTCTTTCAATCCATCACATGAGCAAGCTTGCATTACAGGGCAATGAGGACAGTATGACTGCAAGATCTTCGATTAGGGGTAGTTCAGCGTTGGTTGATGGTATGCGTATGGCTATGGCCATTTGGCTTACGTCAGAACAAGATGCAGAAAATATTTGTGCAGAGCAAGGTCTTGATTATGATCGCACCCGCGTTGTTCGTGCTGGCATTGTCAAATCAAACGCGAGTGAGGTTGACACCAACATTATGACTTTAGTTAGAAAAAAATCTGTTTTAGAGGTCTATGATAAAGCGGGGATAAATTGGGATTAATTTTATACACAGAAGAAAACCTAGATCACGCTTGGCGTTATGACTGCCGTAAGAGATCTGCGCAAGATGTTGCTTGGTTGCGCCGTGAGGAATACAGGTATCACTTCGAAAGATATTTGGACAACATGATTGCGGGTTTAGATCCAGAATTTTATTTGTTAATAAAAATATATGTGCCACCAGAAATTATTGCAGATGTGCAAAGAATTATAGATATAGAACAAGAAGATCCAGAATAATGAAAAAGAAAAAATGCCAAGCTTGTCAAAAAGAATGTCCGATAGATTTTTACAGGCAACGGCAACAAAATTATAAAATTTTCAAATCTGAGATCTGCAAAGATTGTGAGGATAAAAATGATTGAGTTGATCTTTGTTTTGTGTTTGTTAATGATATGGTTGATGTTTGGAGATGATGATAATTATAAGTTTTAAGTGGAAGGTTTGTCCCGTTAAAGTGGAAGCTATGTCCCTTCTAAGTGGAAGCTTTGTCCCGTATATCCATAACATAACATATAAAGGAAAAGTAAAATGTACTTTTCCTTTTATAAGGAATAAGTATGAATGATCAGTTTTGGTGGATCGAGAACGGCGTGCCACAAAATGAAGGAGAAAGTGGTTGTGTCCGTGCGTCCGTGCGTGACAAATTTAAAAACTACAGCAAAATGAGGGGGTGCGTTTGGCAGTGGTTTCGTTCCCGTGCGGGGAATAAAAAATTATCGCCCGCTAGTAAATTATGTTTATGGGCCGTGTGTGAGCGTTTCCGTTGGGAAACATTTTCTAGCCACGACGCTTACAGATACTATGGGGCTATGACAGGTCTATCAGCTAAGACAGTTGGGCGTTGCGTGACTGAGTTAGTGAAGGACAAGTATTTATGGGTGGCCGTTGAAGGTGAGCGTAGATTATTAAGTAAAGCGATTCCTGGAGTGCGTAAACATTTATTATTGGTTGGGTTAGGATCTATAATGATTAAGGAGTTGAAAGATCATGTCGAAGAAAAATAAAATATTAAATAGCTATACGCCCGCTACTAGCGTTCGTGGGAAGAAAACAAGTATAGGGCGTAGGAATGTAGCGACCGCAAGTATGAATAAAAATAAAAGACGCTTACACAAAAACAAATATAGAGGACAAGGCAAATGAGCAAAGGATCAGATCAAAGGAAAAAACAAATATCAGATGAGGAGTTTAGTAAAAGGTGGAATGATATTTTCAATTCTCCGCATAAAAAACATTGGAAAAAAAATAATCCGTATAAAAATAAGTGAGGTATAAATTATGTCAGAAAGTGAAATAAGAGATTTGGTTGGTGCGCCATCTATAGAAGAGGAAATTAAATATAAAGAAGGATATTGCTGTTGTGGCGTTAAGGATTGTCCTAACGCTTATGAACACGCCACAAAGGGTTTTTAATCTTCTTCTAAGTAATAAAGAATTGTCCAAACAATGACAATTCCAATTACAGTTCCTATTGTTTCTAACATAAATTATTCCTGTTCTGTTTCATCAATTCTTTCATACGGATAATCTTTATCATCAAACATATCTAAATCATCATCAAAGTTATGAAAATAGCTTAGAATTAAATTCCAAATACCTACGGCCAAAGCAATTATAAATGGCACAAACAATACAAATAGAGCTAAAAAATTGGTAGGGTTGTTAAGATCCATCAAATTTCCTCTGGAATGTCTTGGAGATCCAAAATATCAAGTGACCAATTTTCTGCCATACTTAAAGCAAAATCTAAACTTTTGGTTTTGATAACAACTTCTTTGCAAAAGTTATAGTCTTTGAAAAAGTTTATTTTTAGATCTCCAAACATACTTACAACAGATGCGTGTTTGTTTTTCATATCTCCAAAATGTCCAAGCACTTCAACCATTTTGATCCTCTGATACAAGTTCCCAATTTAAAGGAACAAATTTTGTGCTGTAAGCCTTTTCAGGATCTATCTGGGATCTATTATTTCGTAAATCGTCAAAAGCTTTTACAGGGCTTTCAGCATCAACCGCCATCTTATGTATTTTTTCAATTCTAAAATGCAGAATATATTTATTCATTATTCATTTCCTTCATAATAAAAATCATCTGCTTGTTCTAAAAGATTCTCTACACCATATAATTGATGTAGTTCTTTTTGCCATTGCTCTTCATTAGGTTCGCTTTTGATTTGATTTCTAGCGACACCAATTAAACACCTAACAACTTCTAGTGAAGTTTCTAGTTCTTTGCTTTCTCTTTTATGTGTTAATTTACTCATTATTCATCTCCTTTTAGATCTTCGATAAATATTTCTTGCTCTCTTATCTTTTCTTCAAGTTTGAGAAGTTTGAGCATCATTCTGAAATATGTTTTTCTTCCAACGTAATTACAATCTGCCATCATTAGGCGTTCTTGGTCATGCTTTTCTGTTTTTAATTTATTTAAATTATTAATAGCACTTTCAATAATAGTTTCACTAATCATTTTTTTACCTCAATAAAATTAATAGGAGAGCGGGAGCGGGCATAATAATAAACTTATAAAAAATATTATGCCGTATG
>TARA_R100000697_G_scaffold40035_3_pt1 | contig 21650 bp, 23 predicted proteins | sample TARA_R100000697 | Tara Oceans TARA_R100000697 (sample SAMEA2622788) | marine metagenome | biome: marine biome (ENVO:00000447); feature: surface water layer (ENVO:00002042); material: "saline water (ENVO:00002010), including plankton (ENVO:xxxxxxxx)" | depth 5 m
CCTAGTCAATTAGTAGGTGTGCCAGATAGTCAAACATATTCTAATATTGCAGAGGCAAGACTTGCTCTGTATGAAGAAACAATTATTCCACACTTAAAATTAATTCAATCTGATCTTAATGAATGGCTTGTTCCTATGTTCTCGGAAGAACTAGAGTTTTGCTACGACATAGACGGAATACCTGCACTAGCAGAAAGAAAAAGAAAAACTTACGAAAATATTACAAGTGCAGTAAATACAGGAATAATGACTAGAAATGAGGCAAGAGAAATAATAGGTCTTAGTCCAGTAGAGGGTGGAGATGATTTATATATAAATGCCGCACTTATGCCTATTGGTTCTGCACAAGTAGAAGAACCAGAAAATCCGATAGCAGAAGAAGATGAAAAAGAATATGAAGAAGATTTTTTAGATGATCTAGATCTAACAGAATCAAAGGACGAATTGACTAATTTTCCTAAAGCAGGAGAAAACAAGAAGATCTCCTTAAGAAATTCACAGTACCCCCAGTTTGACTATGGTTTTGCTAAAGATGTCAAAAGTTCTTCGGTAGGTAAGGAGATATGGAAAACAGGTGGCAATATAAGAGGTAATGAAGCTTATATGCTTTGGGGTAGAGCCAGAGAAGGCTCTGAATCTCCTGCAGTTCTAAAATGGATAAAAGAAAGAGAAGCTTGGGCGGCAAGACACTTTAGAGATGGACAAAAGTTTAAGGACGGAAAGACAGAACCAAACTTATCTAATGTTGCAGGAGTAGTAGCACAAATGAAATGGGGTGTTATAGGTACTCTAGGCCAACAAGGTATGAAAGATGTAATCTTAGAATTAGATAAAAAGCTTAGAGGAAAAAAAGATCCAGAAAGCAAAGATATTGCAATAGAAGATACTTTTATCCTAGAAACAGATACACACGAAGGCGAAGCAGAAGATACTAAGGAACTTTCCGCTAGAGTTAAAGAAGCTTTAAAAAAGAAAGTAGATGAGCATAATGAGAAATATGGAGATAATCCTAAAAAGAAAACTAACTTAAGAACTCTCTCTGCTGTTTTTCGTAGAGGTGTAGGTGCATACAATACTAATCCAAGCTCGGTAAGACCAGGTGTTAGAAGGCAAGGTGGCGCTGATCGTTGGGCATATGCTCGCGTGAACAGTTACCTTTTTGCTTTAAGAACAGGACGACATCAAGGCGGAAAGCACGATACGGACTTATTTCCAGACGGACACCCTTTAAAAGCTAAAGGACCAACAGATTCGCAGGGCAGACCTAAGAAAAAATGAATCTTATGATGCAACTTAAAAAGTTGTACTCTTTTAGAAGAGGCAGGGTATCAGTCGCACAAGAAATTAGAAGACAGACCGCATTTAGAAAAAACTTTGAGAGAGAACTCCAAAGAAAAGTTAATACAGCTTTTCGTAGGTTTACAAGATCTTCTATGTTCTTATATCAAGAAACAGGTATCTACGAACCACAGGTTGCAAGAGATAGACTAAACGAGGAACTATTCCCAGTTATGCTTGCCTTTTATCGCAAAGTATTTCTAGCTATGTATTCTATAAATGAAGAATATTACAACCGAGCATTAAAAGACGAAGCAGAAGCAGTTGTCTTTGGTAAAAATAAAGATATAGAAGCTTTAGTAAAAGAGTATTTTAAAACAAAGGAATTAATCCTAGCAGGAATATCTGCAAGACAAGCTAACTCTATAGCAAAAGAAATAGAAAAGCTTAGATTAGAAGAATTAACTTTGCCTCAGATAGCAAGAGAAGTCACTAAGAAATTTACTAGAATACAAAGAAGCAGAGCCGCACTTATTGCAAGAACAGAAACACATAATGCCGCATCGTTTGCAAATCATAAATATCACATGGATATAGGCAACGACTTAGGAATAAACCTAAAAAAAAGGTGGTGTGCGGTAAATGACTCAAGAACTAGATCCTTTCATGCAAGCGCAAATGGTCAAACAGTAAATGCTAATAGCGATTTTATAGTTAATGGAATGCCTATGGCACATGCAGGAGATAGTAGAGGGGGTGCAAGTAATGTTATCAATTGTAGATGTGTGATACTCTACGTTGATGAAAATGATATTGTCAGATGACATTTAATGATAATATAATTTGATATGCCGATACCTAAACCTAAAGCAGGAGAAAGTAGAACGCAATTTATGAGTAGATGTCTAGGAGATAGCACTATGGTTGATGAATACAACAATAATCAAAGAATGGCTATCTGTGCAACAGCATACGAAGATTCCAAAGGGAATGATGAGGAAAAAAGAAGGATAAGACGAGATGTCTTTACCACAGAGGCAGAAGCACAAGAAAGAGCAGACGAAATAGGTTGCTCTGGAACACACTCTCATACCGAAGATGGTCAAACAATTTATATGCCTTGCGCATCGCATGATGCCTATATTGCAGCAGAAGGAAGAAATGTTTCTGGGTATGGCATGGATAAAGATAAAAGAAAAAAACCTAAGAAAAAAGAAGATGATTGTTCTTGCAATGAACTTAAAGACTTTGAATCTATTTTTGAAATAAAAGCAGAATTAAAAGCAGACGAAGAAGAAGAAGGTGTCTTTGAGGGTTATGGATCTATATTTAACAATACAGATTTAGGAAATGACGTTATAAGAAAAGGTGCTTTTACAAAGAGTCTTAGGAAGAAAGGCGCAAAAGGTATCAAAATGTTATATCAACACAAATCTGATATGCCTATTGGTGTTTTTACTAAAATGGAAGAAGATGAAAAAGGGTTACTGGTTAAAGGTCAATTAGCTATGCAAACCCAAGCAGGTCGTGAAGCATACGAATTAATGAAAATGGGTGCTTTATCTGGACTGTCAATCGGCTTTAGAACCAATGAAAAAGGATATACCTATGATAAGCGAACACGCAAAAGGATCATAGAAGATGTAGAATTAATGGAAGTATCTTTAGTAACTTTTCCAATGAACCCGAGGGCGCAAGTGGATATGGTTAAATCTGAGGATATAACTATTAGGGAATGGGAAAACGGAATGCGAGATGCTTTCAATCTTTCTCGTTCAGACGCAAAGGTAGCGGCAAAAGCCGTACACCATGTATTTGAAGAAAAGAAATCTAACGAGATGTTAGAGGAAGATTCTAACGATGCAGAATTGGTAGAGGCCATAAGAAACTTAACGCAAACCTTAAAATCAATCTAGCGAGGTAAAAAATGGTAGATGAAGTTAAAGAGGTGGTGACGGAAATCGCAACTGCTTTTGAAGAATTTAAAAAAGCAAACGACGAGAAGTTAGACTACCTTGAAAAAGGGTTGAGTGTTCCAGTTGAGTTGAACGACAAGATAGAAAACATTGAAGAAAAAATGAATTCACTTGAAGATATTAACCAACAGATTGCTCAACAAAAAGCGCAAAATGACTCTGTTAATGAGAAGTTAGAAAATCTAGAAACAGTCTTAAAAAGACCTTCTAGTGGTTTTGACACAAAACAAATTGACGAGCATACAAACGCTTTTGAGGCGTACTGCAGAAAAGGCATAGAAGGCTTAACTGATGTTGAGAAGAAAGCTTTAACTGTAAGTAATGATACAACAGGTGGTTATCTTGCACCCCCAGAGTATTTAAGAGAGTTACTAAAAACTGTAACAGAAATCTCGCCTATTAGATCAATTGCAAGAGTTAGAAGCACTGGTCAAAGAAGCGTGCAAGTTCCTAAAAGAACTTCCACTTTTGCTGCACAGTGGGTAGCTGAAACTGGTACTCGTACAGAGACAACAGGCTATAACGTAGGGCTAGAAGAAATTCCTGCTCACGAATATTACGCTATGGTGGACATCTCTGAGCAAGACCTAGAAGACACTGTCTTTGACTTAGAAGCAGAAATGCAGTCTGAGTTTGCTACTCAATTTGCTAAAGCAGAAGGAACAGCATTTGTTTCTGGAGATGCAGTTGGAAAACCAGAAGGGATCTTAACTAACGGATCTGTTAGTTCTGTAAACTCTGGTTCTGGTACTGCTTTAACAGCAGACGGACTTCTAACTTTGGTACACTCTATTAAGAGTGAATACTCAAGAAACGGTACTTTTGTTTTCAACAGAACTACTTTAGCAGACATCAGAAAGTTAAAAGACACTGCAGGTCAGTATGTTTTTCAACCTGGCATGATGCTAACAGGCGGAGTAACTAATACAATTCTTGGCTACCCATACGTTGAGGCTACTGATATGCCTGATGTTGCGGGTTCTGCGAAACCGGTTGTATTTGGAGACTTTGCACGTGCATATATGATTGTGGACAGAGTACAAATGGCGGTCTTAAGAGATCCTTTCACACAAGCAACTACAGGTAATGTTAGATACATTGCAAGACGTAGAGTTGGTGGACAAGTGATTCAGCCTGAGGCCATTGTTAAACAAAACATAAGCGCATAAGGAGTAATAAATGAAAGATTTAAGTAATAATATTGTTCCTGTAGTCAGCCTAGCTGCAGCTGTAAGAACTGCCGCGGCAAATGGTACTGGGGTTGATCTTCAAGGTTATGAAAGTGCTACTATCTTAGTGGACGTTGGTGCGGAAGGAGATACTCTTTCTAGCTCTGTTCACTTTGAAGTATCGCTTGAGCACTCTGATGATAACTCTACATTCACTGACGTAGCACAAGCAGACATAATAGACGGTACTATTTCAGCAGATGGAATTTTCTTGAAGCTAGACGGTACAACTGGCGGTGACCCTGATACAGCAGGTGGAATCTTTAGAGTTGGTTATGTTGGCGGAAAGCGATATGTAAGAGTTGTTCTTGCGAAAACTGGTACACACTCTAATGGCACACCTCTTGGGGCTATGGTCATTAAAGGACATGCTAGACATTCCGAAGATAATGCTTTTACAGCACATAACGCTTAATTAAGCACTTGAAGGTGGGATAGATCGGTATTTTTCTCTATCCCACTTTCTATATGGAGTAAGAAATATGGCAACATATAAAATATTAGTTCCTAAACCTGCATCAGCAAATGAACTAGGAACAGATACAAGGCTTTATAAGCATGACGAAATAGTAAATGCCAACGAAGGTTGGTTAGAAAACATAATGCAATCTTTTGTAGAAAATGGGTGGGCTATAGAAGTAAAAGCGGACGATTTATCAGATACAGAAACAACAGAACCTGTAAGGGCAAGAAATGAAAAAGGTCATTATATTGCAGATGATCCTAGTACCCCTGATGTAAATGAAGCTTATGAAGGTGGTAAAACACCTAAGAAAACTACTAAAAAAACTACAAAGAAAAGTACGAAAAAAAAGACATCTTAGTGTGATAAGATGAAGTCAGCAGACGCGTAAATGGAAGATTCCATGCTTTTAACAAAAATTTATTTAGGGTTTTTTTATGGCAGCAGGATTCCATCATTTTATAATAGAGCAAGGCGCAACCTTTGGTAGAACGCTAACGCTTAAAGACTCAAGCGATGCCCTAGTCAATCTCACAGGCTACTCAGCCGCAGAAATGGATCTGCGTTTTAATGCAGACGATAGTTCCGAAGTCCTTACACTAACAGTAGGCAATTCAAGAATAACTTTAGGTGGTTCTGCTGGAACTGTAATCCTTACGATTTCAGCAACAGATACAGGTAATATGAGTGTAGGCGATGGAGTCTATGACCTTAAGCTTACTGCAGGCGATGGTACAGTCTCAAGAATTTTAGAAGGAACATTTTCAGTAAGGGGTAATGTAAGCAGATAATGGCTATTAGCAAAATAACAGTCTCCGATGTCAGTCCTAATAATACGATTACTGTATCTGACAATAATCAGATATCTGTTGTAACTGTAGGCATACAAGGACCAGGTGGCCCAAATGCTATTTTAGGGAGATCAATTAGAGATGGATTTACTGCAGGATCTTCTGATAATGGCGCAGGTCTTATATACGATCATGCTAATGTAAGGTGGTTATCTACTGTAGATTCAGATGCTTCTAGTTTAAATTTTAAAATACCTAATCTAACTTTTTTAAGTGGACAAACAGTTACCTCTATTTTAGATGAAGACAATATGGGAAGTAATAGTGCGACTGCACTTGCAACTCAACAATCAATAAAAGCTTATGTAGATGCCGAGCTAACTTCTCAAGATCTAGATTTTCAAGGAGATAGTGGGGGTGCTTTATCTATAGACCTTGATTCTGAAACTTTAGATATTGCAGGTGGTACTGGAATAGATACCTCTGGTTCTGCAAATACACTTACAGTTGCAATTGATAGTACGGTAACAACCCTTACAGGAACACAGACTTTAACTAATAAAACTCTTACAGACCCAGTTCTAAATAATGTAGATCTTAATGCAGGAGATATATCTTCAGACACTGTTATTAATAAATCTCCCACTATAACGCTTGCAGGTGATTTAAGCGGTAGCGTTCAACTCTCCAATTTAGGCGATGCCACCTTAACTGCAACAGTCATTAGTAACAGTGTCGCTTTAGGCACAGATACTACAGGTAATTACGTCCAAGACATAAGTGCAGGAGAAGGAATAGATGTTTCTGGATCTGGAAGTGAAACTGCCTCTGTAACTATAAGTGCGGAAGATGCAACTGCTTCTAACAAAGGTATAGCTTCATTTGATTCTACTGACTTTACTGTAAGTTCTGGCGATGTCACTTTAAATGCGGAAAGAGTACAAGATATCGTAGGGGCAATGGTATCAAGCAATACCGAATCTGGTCTTTCTGTTACTTATCAAGATAGCGATGGCACTTTAGATTTTGATGCAGACGATTTTACTATTACGTTAGGAGGAGATCTATCAGGTAGTGCTACTGTAACTAATTTAGCAGATGCGACTCTTACCGCTACTATTGTTGCTAACTCGGTAGCATTAGGCACAGATACAACTGGAAACTATGTTTCTGAAATATCTGCAGGCGAGGGCATAGACATAAGTGGTAGTGGTTCCGAAACAGCAACAGTAACCATAACAGCAGAAGATGCGACCAGTAGTAATAAAGGGATAGCTTCGTTTGACTCTACCGACTTTACAGTTTCAAGTGGTGCGGTAACAGTTAATGCCGAAAGAATACAAGATATTGTAGGCGCAATGGTTGGCTCTAACACAGAGTCAGGAATTGCAGTTACTTATGAAGATTCTGATGGAACCCTAGATTTTAATGTAGCAGATCCAGTAATTACTTTAAGTGGAGACGTAGCGGGTTCCGCCACCATGACAAATCTCGGCGATGTTACGATCTCCACAACCATACAAGCTAATTCAATTGCACTTGGTACAGACACAACAGGTAACTTTGTTGCTGATCTTACTGCAGGAGAAGGGATAGACGTATCTGGTGGTGGTTCTGAAAATGCAACTATTACTGTAACTGCAGAGGACGCGACTGACTCTAACAAGGGTATCGCAAGTTTTGACAGTACCGATTTTACTGTGACCTCTGGTGACGTAACTCTTAATGCAGAGAGAGTACAGGACATAGTAGGTGCTATGGTGGCCTCTAATACAGAAAGTGGCATAGCAGTAACATACGAGGACTCAGACGGCACATTAGACTTTAATGTTGCTGATCCTACGCTAACCTTTACAGGCGATGTAACTGGTTCTGGCACTATAACAAATTTAGGCGATACTTCTATTGCTCTTACAGTTGCAGCAAATAGTGTTGCCCTCGGAACTGATACTACAGGAAATTATGTAGCCACAATAGCAGATGCAGGTAATTCTAGAATTACAGTAGCAAACTCTGGAAGTGAAACTGCAGGAGTTACTTTAGATATCGCAGACGATGCTATAGGGACAGATCAAATAGCTGATAATGCAGTAACACTAGGCACACAATCTACAGGAAACTATGTTGCAACTATAGCAGGAACCACAAACGAGATAGAGGTTTCAGGATCAGGAAGCGAAACTGCGGCAGTGACTATCGGACTACCTGATGATGTAACTATCGGAGGTGCATTAACAGTAACAGGTAACTTAACTGTAAACGGTACAACGACTACCCTTAATACAGCAACATTAGATGTAGAAGATTTAACAATTAGAGTAGGTAAAAATGCTACTACTTTGTCTGCAACTAATGGCGCAGGAATAGAGTTTGGAGGATCTTCAAGCAAACCTACTATTACTTGGAATAGTAGCGATGGCAGATTAGTTTCTAATAAAATATTTGCCGCAACTTCTTTTGTAGGAGATATTGCAGGTAACGCTACCACAGCTACAACTCTAGAAACTGCAAGAACGATACATGGGGTATCTTTTGATGGTTCTGCCAATATAGATCTTAGCGAGGTTGTCCAAGATACCGTTGGGGCTATGTTTAGCTCTAATACGGAAACAGGCATAACAGTTACTTACCAAGACTCTGATGGCACTTTAGATCTTGTTATAGGTTCAGGGGATATTACTAATGCGATGCTTGCAGGTTCTATCGCAAACTCTAAGTTAGCTAATTCTTCTATAACTGTAAGTGATGGATCTAATTCTACTGCTACTGCGTTAGGTGGCACTATAACTTTTTCTGGAACTGCAAACGAAGTAGAAGTAGCAGAAAGTTCAGGAACTATTACAGTAGGTTTGCCTTCTGCCGCACAGATTACAACATCACTTGGAATAGGTGGCGGTTCTACTAATGGTGTACAAATTTCTCAAGGTTCAATAAAAATTAAAAATGGTGGTACACAATCAAGTATAGATTTTTATTGTGAGTCTAATAATGCTCATTATGCAAGACTGCAAGCCCCTGCACATGCAAATTTCTCTGGTAATCCAACAATAATATTACCTTCATCTGCAGGAACATTAGCAAGAACGGTTGATAACGTAGCAACTGCAACAGCTTTACAAAATGCTAGAACAATTCATGGTGTTTCCTTTGATGGAACTGCAAATATAGATTTATCTGAAGTAATACAAGACACAGTAGGTGCAATGTTCTCTAGTAATACCGAAACTGGTATTGCTGCAAGTTATGAAGATGGCGATGGCACTATTGATTTAGTTATTGGTTCTGGGGTGATAACAAATGACATGTTAGCAGGATCTATAGCTAACGATAAACTTGCAGGATCAATAGCCAATAACAAACTTGCTAATTCTACAATTACCGTAACAGATGGCAGTAATTCCACCGATACTGCACTTGGCGGAACAATAACATTCTCTGCAGGAGAAGGTATTGATGTAGCTGAATCTTCTGGAACAATTACAATATCAGGAGAAGATGCTACTGCAAGTAATAAGGGAATTGCGAGCTTTACAAGCGATTTTTCTGTCTCTAGTGGCGCAGTATCTCTAGGAACTTCTGGTGTCTCTGCGGCTAGTTATGGCTCTGCTACAGCTATCCCTGTACTAGCTATAGACGCAAAAGGTAGAGTGACATCTGCAAGTACCGCAAATATCTCCACAAGCTTTACTTTATCTGATGGCAGTAACACTCAAACAATTGCAGGCGGAGATACTTTAACAGTTGCAGGAACAAGTAATGAGGTAGATGTTGCTGTAAGTGCAACAGATACATTGACTATTGGATTGCCAAACGATGTTACTGTTTCTAATAATTTAACTGTTTCTGGAAACTTAGTTGTTTCTGGAACCACAACACAAACAGGTTCTGTTGTTACTGACAATAATTTTACTGGTCTTGCTAATGCAAATACAGGCAACAGTACGGACTTTGGATTCTACGGAAAATATGTAGAATCAAGCACTACTAAATATGCAGGGATCTTTTACGATGCTTCTACCGATAACACCTTTAGATTATTTGTAGATACCCAAACAGTTCCTTCTACTACAGTTAATACCAGTGCTACAGGTTATGCGGCAGGTAATCTTGTTATAGGCGCACTTACTACTTCTGGAATTACTATAGGCAGTACTGCAGTTACTTCAACTGCGGCAGAGCTAAACATACTTGATGGTGTAACTGCTACTGCTTCTGAATTAAATATTTTAGACGGAGTTACCTCTACAACAGCAGAATTAAATATTCTTGATGGTGTTACAGCAACAGCTACAGAACTAAACATTATGGACGGTAATACAAGTGCTTCTTCTACTACATTAGCTGATGCAGATAGATTAGTCGTAAATGATAACGGCACTATGAAACAAGTTGCCCTTACTGATCTAGAAACTTATGTTGAAGGTGCTATAGATACTCTTGCTAACTTAACTGCTGTAGGCGCAGGAGGCCAAACTCTAGCCGTAACAGGTAATCAAACACTTACAGCAGACCTAGCCGTAAACACGAACTCATTCAAGGTGGATGCAACAAATTCAAGAATAGGAATAGGACAAGCCACACCAACAGTTGCAATAGATGCAGGTTCTAAAACAGATGCCATACTCGTTCCAAAAGGCACGACAGCACAAAGACCTACAGGTGCGGCAGGGCAGTTTAGATTCAATACCACACTCGGAAAGTTTGAAGGACACGACGGAACCAGTTTTGGAGAGATAGGTGGTAGCGCAACAAGTACAAACACTTTTCAAGTAAATACCTATACAGGTGACGGAAGTGAAACAGCTTTTACGCTTTCACAGGCACCTAATAGCGAGGACAATATCATAGCCTTCATAGAGGGTGTGTATCAAAATCCTAATGATTTTATTCTAAACGGTACAACACTTACCTTTGACGTAGCACCTGCTAATGGCAGAAAGATTGTTGTATATCATGTAAAAGGCGCTGTAGCAGGCCAGAATCTAACTTTATCTACAATGACTGGTGACGGATCTGATACAACGCTTACCTTATCTATAGATCCTATTTCAGAAAATAATGTGCAAGTGTACATAGACGGTGTTTACCAGAACAAAGATACCTTTAGTGTTTCTGGAACAACTCTTACTTTCTCAGAAGCACCGCCAAACGGCTCTAAGGTAGAAGCTATGACTCTTACCCAGACCGACATCAATACCGCCACAATTCTTACCGATGCAGACGGAGATACTAAGGTTCAAGTAGAGGAAAGCTCAGATGAGGATAAGATAAGGTTTGACACCGCAGGAAGCGAGAGAGTCATAATAGACAACTCAGGAAATGTTGGTATTGGTACAAGTCCAGGCGACAAACTTGATGTGTTAGGTTCTAGCACTACACTAGATATAGGGGCAGACGATACTGCAGAAGTCGTAGCAGGTTTTGTGCCTGACTCTACAAACCAAAGGAATGGCCGATTAAGGATTGCAGGAACTAATACACCTCATAATAATTCAATAGCTCTGATTAGTGACTCTTCTACAAATGTTGGAATGGCTTTTGTTACTACAGGAAGTGGTACTAAGGGAGAGAGGGTGGTCATTGACTCAGCAGGAAATGTTGGAGTGGGAACTACAAGTCCTAATAATAAACTACATCTTGAAATATCAGGCAATAATGGTGCTTATGCAGATGCAGATAATCCTTTATTTCTAAAAAATTCATCTACTACTGATGGTGCTACTGTTGGTCAGTATTTTGGTTGTGGTAATGGGGTTGGAGTAGTTTTAACTACGCACTTCCCAAATGCTGATACAAATGGTGAAGGACATTTTGCAATAAGCACAAGAAATTCAAGCAATAGTTTAGGAGAAAGAATGAGAATTACTTCTGGTGGTGATGTTCTTGTAGGCAAAACAGCTACTACATTTAGTACCGCTGGAATACATCAGCAGGGTTCAACAGGCAGAACTTTATGCACTGTAAATGGTGATAATGTAATGGATTTAAATAGACTAACTTCACATGGAGTTATACTTGGATTTTATTTAAACAGTAGTAGTGTTGGATATATAAGTACAAATACTTATTCTTTACCTTCTGACAGAAATTTTAAAAGAAATATATCTGATTTAAATATAGGTTTGGATTTAGTTACTAAATTAAAACCAAGTCAATACAACTACAAAATTGATTCAGAGGATTGTCCTAAAATGTATGGTCTTATAGCACAAGACTTAGAAGAAGCATTGGAAGAAGTGGGCGTTGAAAAAAACAGTACTTGGTTGTTACAACACGAACCTAAAGATGATGAAAAAGAATCAGACTATGCTTTAGATTATGGGAAATTGACTCCTATTCTGATTAAAGCAATCCAAGAACAACAAGAACAGATAGAAGCAATGAAAAAAGAAATAGAGGAGTTGAAAGGATAATATGGCAAACACAAAGATCCCTATAGAACTGTCAAGTACGCCAAGCATTTCTGATAGTGGCGATGCTACGGCTATTACCATAACAAGTGATGAGAAAGTCGGAGTTGGAACTACCACCCCTAGTCAAATATTAAATGTAGAAGCCACAAGCACACCAGTAATAGAAGTATCAACATTAGATGACAACAATCCTGCAAGTGCTTCGGCGATTGACCTTGTGGAAAAACAACCAACTCATGCAAGTAACACGGCAACTTTTGGTCAGTCAGGTGTCTATGGGTATAGAATCCAACTTAATGGTTCTGATAATACGTTAAGGATAAAATCAGGTTCACAGACAACTACAAATGACAGAATAACTTTAGCAAGAGATACAGGAAATGTTGGTATTGGTAATAGTGGACCAAGACAAAAGTTAAGCGTAACTGGTCCTATTGTTTCTACTGGCGCTTTAGCAACTTTAGGAGCTGCAGGAAGTTATAATGACGGAGCATTTAATGCTACAGCATTAGATTATTACAATGACGGCGCAAGAAGTTGGTCTTGGGGTAGTTCATCAGCACGTGGAACTTTTAATTGGTATCAATTAGAGAATGACGGTCAAAATCAAATAAATTCTATGACACTTCACCAAGACGGGGAGTTTTCTATTCCTTACCAACCTTGTCTTACGGCAATAAAAGGTTCAGATACGGTAAATGTTGGGCATGGAACTACACAAACATTAAGTTTTACAAATGAATATTTTGATATAGGAAGCAATTTTGACGGAACATACTTTACTGCGCCAGAGGACGGAATGTACTTAGTTGCAGTAAGTATAAGATTACAAAGTGTTGAGTCTAACTTGCCTTATGCTCAAGTGTATCTAACAGCTTCAAACAACGCTTACTACATTGATTTAAAAAGTTTTGATGATATTGCAAATCAAGCAGTTACCTTTTTTAGAATGAATGGAAGTGTTGTAGTACATTTAGATGCAGGAGATACTTGCTATGTTCGTTTTTATGCGGACAATTTACCAAGTGGTTCTAATACAATGGATATAGATAGCGTATCACAATTAAGCATAATAAAGGTTTCATAACGAGAGGTAATTAAAATGGCAAAATTAAAAATAACATTAGAGATAGAAGACACTGACCAGACTATTCTCAAAAACGACCTGCTTGATATAAATGAGTGGGCTCAGCTTATGTTGTCAGGAAAGATTAATAACTGTTGGAAACGTATGCAACAACAATGGACAGCAAGACTAATGAATGATGAGTCTTTTACTGATGCTATTCCTAGCAATAAAGCTGATTTTGTAACTTTAGTCACAAGCAGAGAAGATTACAAAAACAGAGAAGAAAGAGATGCACAAAACGGCGAAATAAAATAATGGCACTAACAAAAATATCAAGAGGTTTATTAAACACAGGTGTATCAGATAGCTCTGATGCTACGGCTATAACGATTGACAGTAGCGAGAACGTGCTAATCGGAACAACAAGTGGTTCAGACCCATTAGTGGTTTCTGATTCAGGTGCAAGTTCAATTACAGCAAGATTTATAAACACAAACGCAGACGCAAACCCTGCAAATATAAGACTGCAAAAACTCTCAAGTTCCCCTGCAGACGGAGATTATCTAGGCATGATTAACGTAAGTGGGGAAAACGATGCTAGTGAGGAAACTATATTCCAGTCCATAGACTTTATATCCACAGATGTTTCAGACGGCACAGAGGACGGAGTCATAGCTTTTAGAACTAGACGCTCAGGAGGTCTAGCAGAGAGAATGAGAATTGGTACAAATGTTGGAATTGGAGTAACGAGTCCTGATTCAAGATTGCAAATATCTAATGAGGACGGAAGCACATATCGGTTTGGTTATGGCGGAACGTCAGATATTTATTTTGATTCTGATGCTGTTCGTTTTAGAACTGATAATGGCGGTGCAAATATTGCTATGTTAGATACTGACGGACTTAAATTTGGAAGTGATTCAGCAACGGCTAACGCCTTAGATGATTATGAGGAAGGCACTTTTGAAGCTGATATTTATAGTGGCTCTACAAATCAAGTTATCCTAAACGCAGTTGATGCAGGCAAGTATGTGAAAATAGGAAGGTTTGTTTTTATTACTATACAAATTTATTTAAATAGCGTAACAAGCTTTACAACTAGTAGTACAAATAACTACATAAACTTACCTTTTGTTTCTGCAAGTGACACTTTTAACGCAAGTGGTTTTAGACCTATGTACTATAATGGTATGGGAACAATAAATGCTGGTTATTTATCAACTAATACAAATAAATTGTATTTATGCACAAGTCAAAATAATATTTTAGCAAATTTAGCAGGTGCAACAACGATAGGTGGAAGTGTAAGATTTTATGGCGATATGACATATATGTCGGCAAGTTAATTTTTTTAAAAGAGGAAAAAAATGGCAATAACAAAAGAAACAATTATAGATAAGATAGAGGTTCTTGAAAAAGGACAGGTTCAGGTCAGGACAGCGACTGTTATAAAAGAGGGAACAGATGCAAAAGGGTACACTGAGCTTAGCAGAAGTTTTCAAAGACATGTAGTAGAACCTTGCACTAAAGCAAGTGGCGATTGGGAAGATACAGACATATCCGCAGAGGACGCAAAGGTTCAAGCTATCTGCAACGCTAGTTGGACTGACCAAGTCAAAACAGACTACAAGGCAATGATTGATTCAAACCCTACGCCTTGATATGATGAAAGCATTAACTTTAGACAAAGAGGTAAGATATGGCAGAAGCTAACACTGATGAAAGGACTCTCGTCATTAAGGACGACGAGGAAAAAGAAACAGTTTACAAGGTTTCAGAAATGACGGAAGAAGCACAGATTCTTTACGCAAAACTGGAACTCATAGGCAAGGACTCACAAACCGTGAAAGCAAATGCGGAGTTCAAGCTGGAACAGAATGACATATTGCAGAAGCACTACTTAGAGGCACTAAAACCTCTACTATCTTCAAATGAAGAAAAAACTGAGGAAGTAGAGAGTGACAAGCCGAAAAAGAAAGCTAACTGATCTAGGAAAAGACACAGCACTTGCATTAGAGTCGCACGAAAACATTTGTGCTATTCGCTATGAGAACATAGAAAAAAGGCTAGAATCAGGCAGTAAAAGATTTGCCAGAGTAGAAGGCATGATTCTCGGTGTATATGTCTTAATTATAGGATCTCAAGTAATAACACAGGTGTTTTAATGGCAGGACTTAAAATTGCAACAGAACCAACACAAGAACCATTATCTTTGCAAGAAGTAAAAGATTATTTAAGGGTTGAAGATAATACCGACGAAAGAATCCTCCAAGCTATGATAGAAACTGCAAGAAGATTTGCAGAAGAACATACAGGAAGATCCCTAATGCAACAAACAGTAAATCAATTTATTGACGGTTATGATGAAATGGAAGATCCTTTATTTGAAGGATTTAGAACTGGTCCATTCCTTACTTATTATAAGAATTACATTACTCTAGCAAGGCCACCTGTAATATCCGTTACCACTGTTAGTACGTTTGATGATTCAGATACAGAAACTACTTTTGCGGCAAGTAAATATTTTTTAGATAATGTTAGAGAACCTGCAAGGATTGTTCTTAGAAACGGCGAAACCTTCCCTACAAGCTTGAGAGTAGCTAATGCAATAAAAATAGTTTATGTTGCAGGATATACCTCGCCTTTTGCTATCCCAGAACCAATTAGACTAGGAATGTTGCAACATATTGCACATTTATACGAGCATAGAGGAGATATGTATAATGCAGTTGCTTATCCACCTTCTTTACAAAAATTATATGCCCCTTATGTAATTATGAAGGGGTTATCTTCTTCTACTTTACTTTCTATAGGTTAAGAATGTCGGTAGGAATGTTGCGACACCAAGTATCGCTACAAAAACCCACAAATACTACCGATGCAGGTGGAGGAGCAGTCAAGACCTTTTCTACTTTAACTAAGCTTTATGCCTCCATAAAGCCTGTATCAGGGCAAGAAAAGTATAGACAAGGCCAAGTACAAGAAAGCGTAACACACCACATCACGATACGTTTTCGTAAGGATATAGGCACTAATTATCGTATTCACTACGACGACAGAAATTTTAATATCAAACACATTAGAAATATTGACGAGAGGAATAGATATTTACTGCTTGTCTGTAATGAAGGAGAAGCAAATTGAATATAAAATTTTCCTTAAAAAATCTAAAAGGTTTTAATAATCGTTTAAAAAAAAGACTTCAACAAGATGCTATGCAACAAGTAAAAAGAAATGTTACTAGAAGCACTTTAATAGTAAGAAACTTTGCTCTTGAGAATATTCAAAGAGGACAGAAAAGCGGTGTAACCTACGAACTTTATAATCCAAGAAGAACGCATACTGCATCTGCACCTGGTCAATTTCCTGCAACAGATACAGGGTTTTTAGTATCACAAATATCAACAAACGTAGAAACTAGAGGAAAACAAGTAATCGGACAGATTATAAGCTCTGCTCCTTACTCAAAACATTTAGAGTTTGGCACAACTAAGATGTCAGCTAGACCTTTTATGCAACCAAGTTTAGAAAAAAATAAAAGAAAGATTAGAGAGATCTTTAAGAAAGGAGGGTATATAGATTGAGTATTGGTCAATTTGCCTTACAAAGTAGGATCTATTCAACTTTAAGTAGTGATAATAATCTAACATCTACATTAGGGGCAGGTGTATTTGATGAGGTCTTAGAAGGCACAAGTTATCCCTTTGTTGCTATCGGAGAAGAAACTGCTGTTGATTATGGAACTAAAGATCTTGATGGTGGGGAATATACAATAAATATTCATGTTTGGTCGCAATATACAGGTGCTAAAGAAACCAAGAATATTATGGACAGAATTCACGATTTATTGCATGATAGTAGCTTAAGTGTAACTGGATTTAATCTTGTTAATTTAAGATTTGAATTTAGTGATATACTTAGGGATCCAGACGGAGTAACAAGACACGGTGTTATGCGATTTCGTGCAATAATTTTAGGAACTTCATAAAAGGAGATAAATTATGGCAGCACAGAAAGGTTCAGCAGTTCTAATCAAAGCAACTGTAAGTGGAAGTAAAGTAACCGTTGGTGGTTTACGATCTTCTTCTATTACTTTAAATGATGAAATGGTTGATATAACTAACAAAGATTCATCAAATAAAAGAACTCTTTTACCGCAAGGTGGTATTCAGTCTTTGACTATAAGTGGATCTGGTGTTTTCACAGACAGTACATCTGAGCAACAATTAAGAACTTCGGTTGGGGAATCAGTATTTAATACTTACGATTTTATTATTCCTGATCTAGGAACTTATACAGGAAGTTTTCAAGTAACTTCTTTAGAGTTTGCAGGGGAATACAATGGTGAAGCAACTTATTCTGTAACACTTGAATCAAGTGGTGCAGTTACATTCTCAGCCGCATAGTATGAAAACTGTTGAAATAAAAAAAGGCAAAGATATTGTTCTAGGCACTTTCTATAAAGGTGTACTCTCTTTGCCAAATGTTCTTGGCGAGTCTGTTTCTGAGATAGCGTTTGACGGAAAGACCTATAAAGTCACGGACTCAAGATTAGACGAAAGAGACAATCTTATTTATTTAACATTAGAACTTCCAAAGGGAAGTTCAGGAGCAAAGTCAAATGACGAATCCGCTAAAGGGTGAAGTAAATATTGAATTAGGCTCTGAGACTTATAAAGCCAGACTTAATATAGATGCCTTGGTAAAAATAGAAACAGAGCTTGATCAAGGCATTTTAAAATTAGCATCTAGAATATCACAAGCAGATGTTCGCATTTCTGAATTAATCGTAGTTTTGAAAGCCGCATTACGAGGCGGTGGTAATAATTTACAAGATAAAGATGTAGGAAGAATTATTACCGATATAGGAATTGTACAAGCTAGCACAGAAGTTGCTAAGCTTCTTGCCACAACTCTAAGCGACCCAGAGGAAAGGGAAGAACAAGAGGGAAAGCAAGAAGTGGCGAACTAGCTGACGAGATCAGCTGGATTCGCTATATGCAGATTTGCATTGGCACGATACAGATGAGACCAAAGGATTTTTGGGATTTATCGCCAGTGGAAATGTATAGCGTGATCAAAGGCTTCAAACAATTCCATACTGCCGAAGAAGATTCCATGTCTAGAGGAGAACTTGAAGAGTTAATGGAGTTACACCCAGACTAATGGCAAACACAGTAGATCAGTTAATAGTAGAGATTAAGGCAGATACTAAAGATCTGCAAAGACAACTCAAAAATATAGAAGGCAGGATCGGTGGCGCAGGTAAAGCAGGTGGTCGTGCTTTCGTACCAATGATCGGTAGTCTTAAATCTATTATTCCTTTACTTGCTTCTGTAGGTGCAGGTTTAGCAGGTATATCCGCAGTTCAAGGTATTGCAAGAGTAGGTTCTGAATTTGAGGATATGCGCGATTCCTTAAACCAAGTATTTGGTAGTGTACAGAGAGGAGATGCGGCATTTAACAGCATTTTAACTTTTGCACAAACAACTCCTTTTCAAATAGAAGATGTAACTAGGGCATTTATTTCTCTTAAAGGTGCAGGTATAGAACCTAATATGGGTATGCTGCAAACCTTTGCTGATACTGCTTCAACTTCAATAGATCAACTAGGTGCATTTAATGCAATGGTAAGACTGGTACAAAGATCAGCCGCAGGTGGCCTAGGTTTAGAAGAAATAAATCAATTAGATGATAGAGGTATTCCTGCAACTAAGATACTTACAGATGCTTTAGGTGTAACAAGATTAGAGCTAAGTAAATTTGGTCAAACAGCAGAGGGTGCTGCAGCTATGGTTCAAATGCTTATTGATGGTATGCAAGAACAGTTTGGTGGAGCCATGATTAATAAAATGGATAACCTTTCTACTAAGACTTCAAATATGACTATTGCTTTTAAAGAGTTACAGAATGCAGTTTTTGAAGGCGGACTAGGTACTTTCTTAGGAGATATGGCAGATAAACTGGGAAATCTAGCTTCTAATATAGCCAGAATGGTTAGGGCGTTGTCAGGAAACGAAACCTTATTTGACAAAACAGGCACAATGAATCCTGCAGATCAACTTAGAATTTTAGAAGAACAAAGAAAACTATTACGAGAAACATTAGATGCAAATAAAACTAAGAGAAGCAAAGGGTTTGGAGGACAGGTAATAAAAGATATTAGAGATGGTAAAGCAGATCTACTAGCTAACGAGTTTGACATTATTGCTGCAGAAGATGCTCTTTTTGAAGAATTTATGGCATCTCCTGAATTTATTGCACACATGAATAAAGGAGCAAAAGGAACAACAGAATTATCAAAAGCTATGGGAGAGCTAGATACTGTCGTTTCCGAAGCTGCACAAACTTTATCAAGAGAGTTTGCAGATGCTCTTATTGCAGGAGAAAGTTTATTAAGTAGTTTCTCTAATTTTGCAAAAAGTATTGTTTCTGAAATTATTGCAACTTTCTTAAGACTAGCAATCGTAGAACCTATCTTAAAAGGGATCTTCCCAAGTTTAGGAACTGGAACTGGAACAGGCACAGGTCTTGCAGGTGGAGGTATGGCATCTCAAGGCAGACCAGTGTTAGTCGGAGAGCGTGGTCCAGAACTATTTGTACCTCATGCACCTGGCAACATTATCAATGCCGCAGATACGAGGTCGGCTCTAAGCGGAGGAGGTGTTGTTGTAAATCAGAATATAAGCTTTGCAACAGGGGTAGTTCCTACAGTAAGAGCAGAAGTAACTAAGATGCTTCCTCAAATTGCAGATGTATCTAAAGCCGCAGTATTAGATGCTACGTTAAGAGGTGGATCTTTTTCTAAAGGTATAAGAGGTAGAAATGGCTAAAGAAATAACAATGCCAAACACTCCTAATTTTTTATCAAGTGAGTTTTCTTTAATAAGAACAATAGGAAACACAGTTAGTCCTTTTACAGGACAACAAAAAACCCAAGAGTTTGATAATGTTTTTTGGCAAGCACAGGTAACTTTGCCACCAATGAATAGAACAACTGCAGTTAATTGGCAATCTTTTCTTTCTAGGTTAAAAGGCACAACAAATGTTTTTCAATTTGCCGATCCAGATGCTTTAACCAATACAGGAACTTACGATGCTTCTGATTTAAAAGCAAACGCTAGAATAAATGATACAAGTACAACACTTACCTTTAGTGGCAGTACGATTACATCTAGTGATTCTGTATTTACTAATGCAAGAGTTGGAGATTATTTTGTAGTAACAGGTGCAAGTAATGAAGCTAATAATGGCACACATAAGATAACTACTAAAACAAGTGCTACTGTGGTGGTCGTAGATAGCCTTTTAACCGCAGAAAGTAGTACCAGTGGGTGTAAGGTTCAACAGAACATAAAAGGCGCACAGGGGCTTTCTTTACAAGCTACAAGTAACTCTGCTGCAGGATCTATTGTTGTTGGAGATTATTTAGGAATCTTATCTGGATCTTTAACTACAAATCAACCTGTACAGCTTGTATTAGTAACCGAAGCCGCAACAGAAACCTCTGGATCGCCAAATGAGTTTGCAGTTGGTATAGAACCTAAATTAAGATCTAATCTTGCCGATAATACTCTAGTTAAGTTTGCAAGTCCTAAAGGGTTGTTTAGATTACAAAGTAACGAGGTTTCTTGGTCAGGAGATAGAAACAGTATCTACCGAATAAGTTTTTCTTGTATGGAGTCACTCTAATGGCAACAAGACAGGGTATAGATAGTTCAATTATTAATGCATTAGCAGAAGATAATACTTTTCCTTTTATTGCAGTAAAAACCTTTTTTGATTCTGGAAACGTAAGAGTGTGGTCTGGTAATAACGATGCAACTATAGAAGGAGAAACTTATTTAGGTGCAGGATCTTTAATAAGTATTGGCGATATAGCAGAAACAGCAGAGCTTTCTAGCAATGGTATATCTATAACTATTTCTGGAATGGATTCTACTGTTCTTAATCTTGCGCTAACCGAAAATTATCAAAATAGAAAAATAATTGTGTTACTAGGTTTTCTTGATGGTGGTACTGACGAAGTGAAAGGAGTTCTAAATGCTTTTACAGGGCGAATGGTTTCCATGAATATTTTAGATTCAACGGATAGTTCTACTATTGTTATAAATGCAGAAAATAGACTTATTGATATGAAGCGACCAAGTAAGCTACGTTATACAAGCGAATCGCAAAAATTTATCTCTAGCACAGATACTTCTTTTAATAGGGTAATGCAAATGATGGATAAAGAAGTTGTTTGGGGTAGGAAGTCTGCAACAGCATCTGGCGACGGTGCATTAACAACAGACGAAGATCCCTTTAGTATGCATGAATCAGGTTTCTAGAAATGAAAAAGTTACCTCAATGGGAAATACTGCTTTTTGATTTTATAAGCAGTAACACAGAAAAACCTTTTAAGTGGGGTAAATGGGATTGTTGTATTTTT
>TARA_R100000697_G_scaffold24947_1_pt1 | contig 21645 bp, 30 predicted proteins | sample TARA_R100000697 | Tara Oceans TARA_R100000697 (sample SAMEA2622788) | marine metagenome | biome: marine biome (ENVO:00000447); feature: surface water layer (ENVO:00002042); material: "saline water (ENVO:00002010), including plankton (ENVO:xxxxxxxx)" | depth 5 m
AAAAATATTGGGGATCAAGTTTCTGGTCTTACAGAGTTTTCTGATTCCGCAATGTCTAGAATTGCAGGGAGCATGGACGGTGATAACCACTACATGCACGTTAGAACTTACGGCGGACAAGAAGCCCCTATTAGGGGGGCTATTGCAGACTCTGGAATCACAAATCCTTATGGTCTTTTTGGTCTTGTTGGTGCATTTACAGGAGCTCTAGATTCTAGAGATACTGCAATTTTGGGTGCTATAGGAGAAGATACTCCTGCAACAGGTCTTATTGATCATGACACTGATGGTACAGGAGGGTTTACTCCTTACAACACTCAAAGAATAGATGACCTTGGTGTGCGTCTTGAGCAAGATTATGCTAGAGAAATTGCTTCTGGTCTAATCACTGCTGATCCAGAAAAAGCAGCTCTATTCTCTCAAGACATTGCTCGTGCGTTTAGACGTGCTTCTGAATTCTCAAACAAGACTAGAAAGGAAAGAGCCCGAGCTCTTCCTGAAATTATGGGTGAGCTTAATAATGCCGCTGCTGCATATGGGATTAACCCTGCTGTTCTTGGCAATGTTCTTTCTGGTGTTAAGAATGATGTCAGTGCAAGAACTAACGAATATCTCAAAGGTGGTTGGGCGGGTATGACCCTAGAAGATATCGAACCGGATGTAATGACTACTCGTTCTGGTGCAAGAGAAGGCCAAAACATGAGTCGTCAATTTGACCACTTTGTTGCTTCTCGTTGGTATTCTCAAAAAAATGTTTCAGGAATTCTTTCTCTTGGCAGTGCTGCAACCACTACTGATGAAATTCTTGTTCGTATTGATGCTTTGCAAAGAGATGATATTAGCAGTGAAAATATCATGGACATTATTGGGGATCGAGGTTTTATTGATGTAGATGGTGATGGCATTGTTCAGCCAAGAGAAGGCATGGAAGAAGTTATTGCTATGGCTGAAGAGCTAATTGCTGGAAAGGATGAAGTTAAAGCCCTTGAGGAAACCCTCGAAGAGGCTAGGAAGAAAGAGGCTCGTGGCGTAGGTAGAGCAGAAGTTCAAAGAAGAGCCGCAGAGGAACGTGCACGGATCGAAGCAATTAAGAAACTTCTTGTTGATATGAAGGCTACGAATTGAGGAATTGGAAAGTCATAGCAAAGAAGGTTGAGGCTCTTCATCCCGGAGGGCGTGTGCTTCTTGAGTCCCCCCACGTTCCTTGGGAGTATCTTCCTGAAGAGGCAGAGGAGTTTATCCATGATGACACTTCCGAAGAGTTTGAGGGTGACGATATAAATGCCAAGGACGTTCGGCGGTTTTTGTGGGATAATAGAAACAACCGAAAATCTAAAAGAGATCGCGCATTTGTGGTTTCTCGTTATGATGAAGACAAGAATGTTTCGATTGTTTCTTTGGGAACGGTCACCAGCAAAGACGTTGTAGAAAGGATTACTTGTGGCTAGAAGAATAATTAGAGGACTGCTTCCTCCCGGTAGTGGGGGGAAAGCTCTTAGCCGTCGTAATCCTTATGCGAGGGAACGCTCTCCTGTTGATGAAGTTATCGATGCGGAGTTTACGGTAAATCCTTCTCGTTCAGAAAGCACCGCACTTGGTTTTCCTCGTGGTTCTACTGGTCTTCCTACTCGTCCCCCCAATGCTGCTGGGGCAAGGGACATTCTTGGCAAGGTCCCTATCGGTCTTGGTAAGAAACTTCTTTACGGTGCGGGTGTTGTAGGTAATGTTCTTCTTATACTTGACCTCCTTTCTTCTATTAACGAGTCTGCTCAATCTAGTCAACGAAACATGGCTGCATCTCGTGCTGGTTATGGAGGCAGAGTTGAAGAGTCTTTGAGTAATCTTCTTGCAGGTGACAGGCTAGGTGTTTCTAGCGAAGCGGCTAGAGTAGCCATGATTAAAAATCGATCGCCTGAAATTTCTCCAGAACTCATGGAGATTATTAGAGACTCTGACATAAAAGAACTTCTTAAAGCAAGGCACCAACCCAAGCCTTCTGTCAAGGAAGCATATGCAAGGGTAGGGCTTCTCTAATGAGTAAACTGAGGGCAATTAAAAACTTCCTTAAGTCTACTGCTGGCATTGGTCCTGAAGAGTCTGCAAGGAGCCTTGCTGCTAGCAATCCTTTAATTGCTCTTGGACTTGGTGTTCCTGCAGCAGGTTTTCTCGGTTCTGAAATTGTCGGCCCTATTGCTCGGGGTGCTTATGATGCCTCTCCTATACCATCAATTTATGATGACTACTCAGGAATAACTGGCCGTAGGTATGACAACTACCAACAGTCACTGAATAACAAGATAACTCAAACTCTTCAATCTCAACGAATAGAACAGATGGTGCAGCGAAATATGGCAATTGTTGCCAATCGTGATCCCCATCTCTTCAACCAAGTTATGGCAGGTCGTATCTTGCCTAAAGGTGCCGTCGTCTTGGGAGGTCCAAGGCGGCAAGATCTTATGGAGGAACTCGCCTACGCAATGGGCACCTCCTCGTCCCCAGAGGACTTCTCCTCTCTCGTCTCGTAGGAATTTGAATTATGAGCGTTCTTGAACACAACCTCGACGTTACTAACACCAAGGCTGACAGCCAGTTCCCCGATGAATTTGGTGTTCTTCACTTTGGCCCTCTTGCGGCTGCGGGCGTTGCTCTTGACACCAACAAGATTGCAGCCCTTATGGTTACTGACCGGGATATTTATATTGATTCGGTTACTGCAAGAGCCACTACAGACTCTACTGATGACACCACTTTCCATCTTGCTTATGTCCCATCGGGTTCTGCTGCGGCAGCCGCAAACACTGTTACCGTGACTGGCAGTCTTGACTCTGACATGGGTGACAACACTACTGTTTCAGCCAAGGGTCTGTCTACTTCTCAAGATGCAAACAAGGTTCCTGCGGGATCTCTTCTTGTTCTTGAAGGTGCTGCTGCTCCTGCTGGAATTGTTAATCTTGTTCTGACTGTTCGGTATCACACTCGTCCCTTCTGATGTCAGAACGCTTCGACGAGGAAGGCTTTGTCGCAGGATCGTTTGACCCCATCAAGATCTACGATGCGCCCATGGTGGCGTTGTCACAGATGTTTGAGGGGGAGGCATCCTTTAGGAGCCTACGAGATACTTTCTTGGATCCCGCCTCGCTTTCACCGGCAGAGCGGGACTCCTTCTCGTCTCGTCTTAAAATGTCAACGGGCAACAACCCGCTGACAAATGCTTTGATTGATGTAGGCACGAACCCTTTTGTGTGGTTTATGTTTGTCACATCGCCTGCTGGAGGAGCCGCTCTAAAAAGTGGGGGGAAGTTGTTTTCGGGCCTTCGCTCCAAGGTTCCTTCTGTTGACAGTGAGGGCAAGGAGTTCTTCAAGTTCCTTACCGGCAGGTACAATCCTGTCACTAGTATGCTGGGGCTGCTCAACGCTCACCAGTATGGTGCTGGTACTCCTCTGAGTTCTGTGCTTCATTCGTTTTCGACTCGTTTCAGTGAGTTGACTCGACAAGACACTCTTGCCATGAAGCCATTCTTCGACGATGCTTTGGAGAATATCTCCAAGAAGTTCGGCACTAACGTCAGGAGTCTTGATCCCAACGATGCAGGAGTTGCCACTGCCACTATTGATGGTGAAGTGGTATCGTTGCGGGAATACCTGAAGAAGTTCAATACCTATGCCTACATGCACATGTCAGGCATGAACAGGAATTTGGTTCGTTCTTCTTCTCGTATTGTCGAAAACGCCAAGGTTGTTGTAAAGACAGAGACTGGAGAAAGTCTTGCTTTCGATCTCGACCCTGCCCAGCAAGACAAACTTGCAAAGTTCCAAAGCACGATTAACGGTTTGAAAAGAAACCGTATTGATGCAGACAAGATAGGTGATGTTCCTGAGGTTGAAAAGATTGATCGTTTAATTATCAATCAGGCCAAGAAGCGAGCCAAGTATCTTGAAGATCAATACGACATAGGTCAGACGGTTGACTACAAGGCGGGTGTTTCTTACACCCCCACTAGGGCGAGTGACGCTTCCTACCAAAAGGGTGAAGCACCTTTCCGTGTATTGACTGAGAGTGAAGTTGTTGAAGCCATTGACACCGACAATATCAGCGGTCAGTGGTTGTCGAGAGAGGGTTTTATGCCTCTTCTTGACCAAAGCCGTTCTATGATGAAGGGGCGGTATGCCGATCTCTTTGGTAACAAGGAACTCTACGACAGGACTGGCAATTTTGAGTTTGATGACGACAAGTTGACTCGTATATTTGTCAGTCTGTCAAGCAACACCAGTGCAAGGACAGCAGAAGAAATTTCCAACGTCCTGCACAAGGAGTTGCAGGGGTTTGTAGGCAACGAAGGCTACAAGAAAATCGTTAAAGCGATGACTCCTGACGAGCGTGGTCGAGTCAAGATGACTCCAGACCAGTTCAAGAAAATCCTTCGTGATGTTCGTAGTGAAGCAGACGACCAAGAACACTTCATGTCCCGAAATGTCTGGTCTTATGTTGACGATATAGAGGGGGCTGAACCTCTCAAGCGTAGGACGGATAGTGTTCGAGTCAACCGCAAGGACCGGGTTGCTCATTTGTCGGGTCGGGTAAACGAGCGAAACATTTATGACCCCCACATTGACTCGGATGACTTGAGTGTTCTTCTTCAAGACTATGAACGCAAGGGCATTTCATCTGAAAAGCTGAGGCAGAGAGTAGGTAGAGCGAGAGAATACGAACTCACCAATCCTTCTACGAGGGAGTTTGGTCGTACTCAGGTAATGAATCTTGATTGGCTCACCTCCTTCAACCGTTACCTGAAGCAGACTCGTAATGATGTTGCTCTTCACATTGATGATGCTACGAAAGACAGGTTTATTCGGAGGGCCAAGACTGATGCCGAGTTTAAGCAGACTCTTAAAGGTCAGAAAGTGGGTCTTCGGCGCAAGTCAGAACGAGACTTGTTTGGTCCAAGTCGCAGTCGCTATGACTATCTTCGTGCGGTAACAGATGTTATTGCTGGCGTTGATGATGAGATTGGTAAGGCTGGTGGTGAAAGAGCCCGTGAATACATCATGGGTAGCCTTGTAGAACGTATGCGTGGTGCCATGCCTATGCGGGATTTGGTGAGTGAGACTGTTACTCTTCAAGCCCTAGACATGGCAAAGAGGATGTCTGATAGTAAAGCCTTCAAAAAACTTGAGGGTATGGGTGGTATCCCAGAGAAGTTCGTAAAGAGTCTTCGCAACTATGGAGACATGACACTTGAAGATGCTAGTGGTAGTTCTCTTGGTCGCGGCATTACCAAAACGTTTTATGTGTCCCACCTTGGTTTGAATCTTCCATCCGCAATGTTGAACCTCATGCAGCCTTTGATGTATGCGGCAACATGGATGGATCCAGATGTGATGATCAAGGCTTACGGCCAAGGCTTGAAGCAGTATTTTGGATATATCCAAGAACGCTTGAAGATGCCATTTAATGCGGACAAGTTGCTGGTGGATCAGTTGAGGGCCAAACATTTCCGTCTCTCAAACGTTGAGACTGGTGATCGCCCTTTGGGCTTAGATCTTTTGGACATCCGTGCAACTGACCATGAAATCTTGGATTCATTTGCATTTTCTTCTGCCGCCAACCTGAAGAAGCAGGGGGGACTGGACTTCTGGGCTTCTGAAGTGCCCATGAAGTTGTTTACGCATACTGAAATCTTCAACCGTGTCGTGACCGGCGAGGCAATGTTGGGTCAGTTGAAGAAAGCGGGCCGTATCAAGGACCTTGCTGAGTCTGGCCTCGGCACCCCTCACCGCATTGTGGGGGGAGGAAAGTTTGCCGATGTTGAGGTAGCTGAGAATGTAAAGGAGATGGTTCAGAATACTCAGTTCGGATCTGACCTCATTAACAGTCCTGACCTGTTCCAGAGGACGGGGTTTGGTATTCCGTGGGTACGCCAGTTCTTTACGTTCCCGCTCCGTACTTTGACGGCGTGGACCGATACGGCTCCCATGGTGAATCAAGGTCGCCGTACTTGGGGGTTGACGGGCTTTGAGACGCAAGGTCGCTGGACTGCCATGTCTCACGACTTTATGCGAATGATGGGTACTGGGGCTATTGCCTACGAAATTGGCAAAAACCTTGCGGGAGTGGACCTGTCTAGGGGCCTCCCCGGACAGACTCTCTACGAATCAACGATTGTTGGGCCGATGTTGTTGGAGCCTGATTCTGATCTCGCCTACAACCTGCCTATGTCTCCTGCTTTTGACATCATCTCAGACGCTTTTAATGCCGTCACAGAGGACGATGTGAGCCTTTTGGGGGCCATGGCCCCCCGATTTGTTCCGGGCGGCATAGCGGCTTCTAGGCTCCTCAACGCAGCCCCCCGCGTATTTGAGCCCAGAGGATTTGCCGGGGGTCTCCAGAGGGAGTCTGCTGACTGGTCGTCTATGGATCAACAGGGTCAGGTGCCTATCTACCGGGCTGACGGCAGTTTGCTGGAGTACCGATCTGCGGCCAAGACGGTGTTGGGTGCTTTGGGTCTCAACACCTACATGTTCAAGACGGATCAGGAACTCAACTCTTTCCTCGTCAAGAACCGTCAGGCTGTTATTGACGAACGCCGTAAGTACATGGATGCCATGTTGGGCAACAACATGGAAAAGGCAAACCGTATCAAAGTGAACTTTGAGAAACGCTTCAAGTTCCCGCTGTCTGTCACTAAGGAACAAGTAGATAGGGCACTTCAGTTGAGGGAGATCCCACTGAAGGAACGCATGTACCAGCGAATCTCAAAGGACTTCAGGCCAGTTGTCAGACCGTACCTCGAAGAGCGGCTTGAGAGTCTTAAGGCCCGCACCCCAGAGGAGTTGGATCTGAGTGCCAAGGAGAAGATGCGAGTGTTGCCTTCCACCTTTGAAACTTACGACCCGTACTCTGCGGTTACTGAATAATGGGGCCAGAACAAACAACTAAAGAGAAGCCTGCTTCATGCCCTGTCTGTGCGAAGAAAGAAACCCAACAACTTCGTAACGCTTTGCATGAGTGCAAGAACAGCGGTCGTGTCAAAGATAAGGCGATTGAGAAACTGAACAAACGTGTCTTCGTCTTGACGATGATTGCGATTGGGATTGCTGCGATCTTTGGTAAAGAGGCACTGGATACCGTCACCGAATGGATCAAGTCTATTGGTGAATTTAAGAACGCTGCAGGCGACTTGACTCAGGCCCGTAACATTCCTGCTCCGGGTGCATTGCCATTGCTTGCAGCGGCCTTTTTTGTGTCTCGCAAGTCAAGACGAAGATTTGACCCTTGAAAACTAAAATGAAGTTTAAAGGATGCCCCCGCCCCCCCGAATCGTTAAAGGGGCGGGGGCTGGGAAGGATGACTACTTTGCTTCAGCCAAGGCAAGGTTGAATGCCTTGGTGGTGTTGTCGTTGGCAGCACCCATGACCTTGTTGAAGTTACGGGTGTCTTCGCTACGACTCTTCTGTCGGTTTTGAAGCCATTGACTAGAAGCGTTGAATGCATTCCAATAGGTCTGGCCTGCTACACCCAAATCCGTATCAAAGTTTGTACAGACTTCCCAAATGCCCTTGGTAGCTCTGACAACAATACGCTTTTCGTCTTCGTTCTTGGGCTCTGTGGGAATGGGTTCAACGCACTTGCAGTACATCTGATGGAAGAACTTCTGCAAGTCATCGCGTGAAACAGTGGTGTTCCTTAGGTGATTGCACGCAGATTCAAAGTTGTTTAGTCCCCCCAGATACTTTTGCATCTGATCTCGTGCTTCATCTACTCGTGACAATATGTTTTGGGTGTGACGCAGACTGAAGACATTGTTCTTCTTCTGCATTGCCCATGACAACGTGTTGTTGCAGACAACCCTGATAGAGGTGGGTCGAGCTGAGAACGAGAGCGATCCGTCGTGGCCGTTGGACACCAAGACGTAGGGTACAACCGGGTCTTCTCTGCCGTTCTTGCCGAGGTCAAAGGTGTCAGCCTTCAACAGGAACCAAAGTCGCTTGCCGCCAAACAGTGAACCTGCCGACTCTACTTTGACGACAGTGTCCATCGACAGTTCTTCGCAGAACTTGGCGAGTTCGTAATTCTGAATAGGCTGGTACCCACTCGTCACACAACCAAGAACTTCCTTGGTGTCGCTTCTGTAGTTGAGTTGCCACTTGTCTGACTTGACGCTTGCATTGGAAGTAACGCCATAGACTTCATTGGTTTGCAGAACAAGCCAGTCAAGGTTTGCAATCTTTAGGGCTTCGTCTGGAGTCGGTGCATCTTCGACGATGGTACCGAGTCCGTGCCATGCTTTCTCCTTGTGGAGTACGAGGCCGTCTGTGCTAGTGATTTCGTGTGCCATTTGATCCTTCCTATTCTACTGAAAAGTGTTGGTTAAGTCCAATATCTAAAACATTGTTGAGATCCGATGGGTCTTTTTCTCCACATTTGATCTGCTCTAACTGCTCTCTATTTACTATTGAAATGCAACAAGCATCTAAAGTTGCCCATGTTTCACCATCACTCAATACAACAATTGCAGTCAAGTCTTTATGCGGAAAACAGGCAGGTTCTTTTTTTATTGTCTTTTTCTTTTTAGCCATTTAATATTCCGCAACTTGAGTGTGAATAGTAACTTGAACAACTACTTCTGCTTCAATGATGTCCGAGCCGGGCGATAAATTCTCTGATATCTCATTATCAATTACATTATTGATTGTTGTGATGATCTGATTTTGGGTTTTTTGCGGAAGGTGTTCCCAATGAAAAACCCGATTTGTTACAACCGGGTTACGTTGGAATTCATCTGATTGAATTTCATATATTGTCATTTCTATCTCCAAGTGGAATCCAAACTTCGTAGTTATCTGGGTAAGCGTAACGAAGCCCCACCGGTATTCTTCCCGGTGTAAGTATGTTCATTTGGTGGGGGGAAAAATATCCCCTTAGCTCTGTTTTATGTTCTTTAGTGATGTGAAAATCTAGGAATTTGAGGGAGCCACGGACCTGACGAAACGCTATCACGACTTCACGATTAAGCGAATTTTCAGGCCCATGGCCCTCTCCAACCTTTGCCACTAACCACTGCCCATTGTGGTCAATGACGGAAAGCGTTCCTTTCTGTCTCCAGAATCCTTTTGGAGTAAGATTCTGCTTGTCCTTTGACGGAACTGGAACACCTTCAAGATCTTGGGTAACGCGGATCCTGATAGCCGCGTCAATGTGGTCCCGATCTCGTACAGGAAAAAGAGTAGCCCATAAAGAATAATCTGTCAAGGTACTCTCCTTATAAACAGTCCCGCACTTCTATTGTAAGAAGTGCAGGACCAAGGAGAAAGAGATAAGGCGTGGGGCCCGTGGCAACGGAAACCCCACGCCGAAAGTGGGGGGACTAGTTTGGTAAAGAGAATATCCAATTTCCCCACAAGATATTCTCATTTAATTATAAAAAATACCTTCTCTCCCCAAACAAGGAAACATGAAGACTGAGGAGAGAAGGCTGAGTTGGTTCAGGATTCAATGAGACGTTCGATCACGGTTTCGCTACCGTAGACTTTACCATTATTGCCGGTCCGCGACTTGCAACGAACACGAACGGGAACTTCTTGAGTTGCCAACAAATCTTCAATTTGCTCAAGACCTGCACCCATTGATGCCACATCACCGAGGACGTTTGACAGAAGACCCTTGAGAGTCTTGAGGGCAATGTCTACACGGATCTGGCCGCCTTCAGTCTTGAGGCCTGCTTTACCACAGTCTGGGAAGACCATGGGACCACCCTCGAATGATCGGGGGTTGTCGGGCTGGTCGTCGTCCTGAAGGAGACGATAGTTGAATTTGATGAGAGTACCATCATGAATAGTACCATCCTTTTCTTTGAATGGGCAGTCTACTTGCACAATGCTGGTCATCATGCATTCGTAGGTTCCGTCTTCGGGGAACCAGTCATTGTAGCCTTCAGAGACTTCTGCTGCAGCGAAGTCGGCTTCGAAGTTGTCGAATACGGCTCTCTTGATACTCATATCAGGATTCCTTGTTTGCGTTCTCGAACGCGGTTTCAAAAGATCCCCATGGATCAACAGGATCTAGGGGGACATTGGGCATCCGATTCGTTGTACGAGTACGGATGATACGGGAAAAACGTGGATCATCGAATGCAAGTTTACGATCAAAGATAATCTTTTCGATAGGAACCTTGCGTTCAATGTTTTTGGTTCCAGACTTTACAGTCTTGGTTTCCATGACAGTTGTAGATTTCCGATCACAACAGACGGGTGCAATCATTTCTACTGCTGGAGTAAGGCGGCGTACCATACCAGCAGAGAGATTGAGCGTCAACTCTTCTTGCTTGGCACCGTCGTCTGAGACTTGCAGGAACTCACGGCTTAGGTGTGCAATGAACCACACCCCGTAGCCGACCTGCCGGAGATCAAACGCGAACGACAGGATCTCGTCGAATAGTTTGTCGTAGGCGGCTGGGCCATGTGCCTGCTCGAAGGATGTGCGGTCCATCTTCTTGGCGATGTAGGGCTTGAGGAGTCGGACGCAGGGTGTGATGGTGTCAAGGACCACGCACTTGGGTCGAGGCTCGTTGGCCTTAGCCATGTCGATGAGTTGCTGCTTCTTCTCTAGCACCTTGTCCCACGTCAGGACGAGATGTTTGTTGTTGATGTCGATTGGCAGACCGGCATCGTCAACACCGGGCCAGATGGTAGCCCTGCATTCAGGTGTGACTGTTGACGAAAGGTCAAGGTTGATGATGAATGCATCAGGGTTTGACTGAAACAGGTACGACTTACCTGTGTTCTGTTCTCCGACAACCATGCCGAATAGTGCGTTGAGCGGATACTTCATCCGCTGTCCTGAGAAGCCGAGTTTGGTAAAGCCCATCGGTTCCCCTTTCATGAAAGTGGTATGCGTCATGCAAGACCAAACATGTCGTTTCGGTTACGTCCCGAACGCTGATCTATAACTTCATTTACAAGATTTGTATCTTCATTGTCAAAGACAACTTCGTCGTTGTCGGCGGGCCCGGCCTGCTGCCGGGCTGCCGCAACGTTTAAGTTGTTAGTGGGTTCATTGTAAAGACCACGAAGAACTACCGTCTTTTCAAAGTAAATATCTAGCATTTTGAGATACTCATCAAACTTTGCGGCTGAAATGGGGTAGCCTTCTTCTTCAATAAAAAGTTGTCTCAGTTCTGTTTTACTTTTGATGAAGGGGTTATTTGCATAAATCTTTTGCAACTTGGGTCTGATTACAAGTTCTGCTACATCTTTTTCAAAGCTGCTATCTGTCATTCGTCAAACTCCGAACCGGGTTCTGTAATCACATCAAACTCAATTTCTTCTGGGATGGGATCATCTCTACGTCGAAGTGTAAAGCCTTCACTTTGTATCAGCGATGGCCAATCTCCTACAGGCGAAAGCATGAAAGGAGAGTATGTTGAGAATCGCCCCATGTGTGCCACACGATCTGGCATTGGGAAGTTCTCGGGATATGGATTGCAGAGGGCGTACTGCTGGACAAGCCTTACACGGTCACGATAACGTTTGTTGATTGCTTTGTCAAGAGTCAAAGATGCGTTTGTGATGGAAATATTGACTGGTGGGTCTTCGTCCCATTCCGCTTTTTTGTCTTCATAGTCCCCCCTAGCGTGGTACCAGTCGCTGCATCGAAGGAGGTAGTTGTCAAATCGTGGTTCGCCTTCGTATATTTTTTTGTTTTTAGGTAATCCTTTTCGAGGCCCTGATTTTAGAAGTGTCATGTCGTAGGTATAATCTCTGTCCCTCATGCCAAAATCAATAGTTGGTTTACGGACAGCCAAATGCATCATGCCACCAAGCGTAGAGTCTTTAGGTATCTTAAATGCTTTTTGAATTTGTCCTGTTTTCATTAACTCATTGACAGAGAACATGTAGTGTTCGCATTGGAACTCAATGGGTACCGACGTAAGTCTTGCCTTCGGTGAAATGGCTGTGGTTTTTAGATCTACGATCCAGACTGTGTTGTCTTCTTTGTTGTAAAGAAGAAGGTCAGGTTGACAAATGCACCGGATAGGCCGAGATCTATCGTCAGTCTTGATAGACGTGACGAGTCGATACTCGGTACCCATCCGATGCCATTTGGGGTTGAGCAGGACATCTTCAAACGTCTGGCCGTCCAAGCAGGATATAGATCGTGCTGCTTCGTACCAAGCCAAAGAAGAACGCATGTCACGTTCTTCGCGTTCTAAGATGGCGTTTACTCCTGACCCAACCACACCAATCTCTTCACATGATGTTCTAAGTTCATCAAACCTGACCGACAGGGCTTCTTCTAGTCGGCCACGAGCATCAGTAAGAGAACGGTGGTAGTTTTGAAAGCGAAGATGCATCCAAGTGCCACGGTTCATGGCTTTGGACCACTTCATGGCTGGGACAATACCTAGTCTTCGTGCCATGAAGTAAGCGAATGGATCGCTCAAGCAAGTGCTAAAGTCACTACTGCGTAGTGGGGGGATTATTGCGTTTATCCCGAATGTCTGTAGATACTCGTAGGCTTCCCGACCTAAGTTCTTTGGTCGTGGGCTCGTCGTATTTATTTGAGGTGGAGTGCTGTTCCAGTCCTCTTCTAAGGTCATGTATTGTCCTTTGCAAAACTTCTGCTTTTTGGCTTATCTTATCTACAAGACGTGCAATGTATTCTAACTCTAAAAAGAGTGCTTCAGTATCTCCTCTGATAGCAGCCTCCCATTGTGGATCAGGTTCATGGTGTTTCTCAATCATTTCCATTTCCATCTTTTCTTCCCACTGTTTTTGATACTTGTCCCATTTCGGATCGTTTTTCGCTAACCACATTTTCGAGTCTCCCAATAAGCATATTCATACATTCATCTACTGTAACTGGATGCCATGAAGAATCAATAGGATCTCCAATTACATAATTTGATCTTGCCCATTGTCGAAATTCTTCTTCTTGTTCAGGTGTAAGGTTACGAAAGAATTTGTAGTCAGTCATTCATTGTCCTCCAACTCTTCAATTTTTTTGTCGAGTGCTTCCTGCAAATCACTCTTCCAATACTGGTGCTTGTTGATGTACTTTTGGAAGATCTCAGTGATTTCACCATTGAATTCTCGGGCAAGACCTTCTGCTATCTTTTCTCGCACTTCTATCAAATCGTATTTGTTACCTAGTAAAAGGATAATTTTCTTTTCTTTGATTTGTTCTTGATTGATCTGGTCTTCGACCATTTCTTCTGCAAATGTGATGAAAGAAAATAGGTCGTTGTAAATTTCAGGCATTGTGTTTCCACTCCAAGTAATAGACTGCCTCCCACCCCGCGAAGCCGGGGGTGGGAGGTCAGGCGATTAAGAGTATTGTTTATGTCAACGGTTCTTGTTGAAGAGACCAGTCAACTTGTTGATTGGAAAGATATGCCCTGCGATATATCCGACTGCGAGGGTAAGTCCTCCAAACCAGAGAGATCCGAGGAAGGATTCGAGGGATGCAAGATGCAACATTTTTGTGTCCTTGTAATGCGTACAATGTCGAGAAGAAGTTCTGACGCTTGTTGGATCCAAATATCAGATCCCGGCAACGGGTCCCTCATTAAAGCGAATCGTTCAATCTTTTGCAACTGCCTTTCTGTGAGCCCGTTCATATGCTTTATCAAACTCCGGATCTGATGCACGTCGAGCTGCAATAAACTCCCTAATAGTCGCAGGGTTATTTTTGTCTAACACCATAGTTGCTAGATCTGCTTCACGACGTTTGGCCTTTGGGATAAATCCTAGCAGCCTTTTGATTATGCTGCCAATACCTGTGTACCAAAGGATCCAAGCAACAGCCACGATCCCTACCACAATTATTCCGTATTGAAGAGTATTCATCCAAGCAGGAACTTGATCTTCGACTGAAGGCAGAGCTTCGTGTACTTGCCTTGTCATGCTTAAGATGTAATCTTGTTCTCCTTGTCCCCCCACTGCCTCTTCTTTTATCAGTGGAATGTTTGGCGATGACGTTGAAGCCTCATCGTAGATATTGGAGAAACGATTCTTCGACGATGTTGCCGCGTCGTTGATGCCGGTCGTGGCCTTCGCAATTCTCTTCGTAGGTGAACAAGCAAATGAAACAAAAGCCGTAATTCCAAAGATGATGGAGTTGAGGAACCAGATTCTTCTTTCCAAAAAAAGAAATGCATCTTGTTCATCTTTCTTCAATTCGTTCGAGTCGCCTAAGTATATCCGCAAGCATTCTATCTTGTTCGCCATTTTTTGCTTGAGATAAAACTTGAGCTTTGACAAGATCGGAAGAAATTGATTTGAGTTCTGAGATTTCATGAACAGCATCCCTAATCACTTCATCTCTTCCGCCAAGTGCAAAAAAAACTCCTCCTACTCCGATAACAAGCACTCCAAGTTGCAATACATTTGTGACCGCTGAAATACGTTGGGAACTTGTATCACTCATCAATATCTTCTTCTAGTTCAATATCTTCTGGTGTGGGGGGACCAAAGTTTTCATATGCATAATCAATTAATGCATTGCATGTATGTGCGTTACCGTAGGGAATTAGATGAGTTTCTGTTTTTCCTTTAAGTACCTTGGAATAAACAACAACTGCAGCATCCGCACCGGCTTCCTCAATTAAATTTCCAATTATATCTCGAACAATTTGAAGATCTGTTTTTTTTTCTGACATCACAAAGTTTCCAAATAAGGATGTCCATCAATAACTACACCGCAAGATACGATTGGTTTTGTTGGATGTTTTTCAGCATATCTCATAAATGGGTGTGATATATCTACGCCACAACCAACAGCCATCCCAAAGAATTTTCCGCCTGCTTTATTCACCCACTGCAAACCTGCAACACTGTGAATATGTCCCATTACTGTAGACTTTAAACTTGTAAGACAAGCATTAACATGCGGGTACTTACCACTGAAACCTTCTCCATGGAAATATCGGACCGAGTCGATCTCGACTGTGTTCACCCATTCCCATGAAGTAGTTTGCCATGCGTCTGCGTAATCTTTTACAAGACCATCGGGCACACCAGCAATGCGTGCTTGTCTTACTGCTCTTTCATCGTGATTGCCAATTGTGACAACAGCATCTTTGAAGTTTTCGTGCCACCAAGCAACACGCTTCAATGTCTTTTTGTATTCTGATTGCGGTGAGTCTGCTTCGTAGTCAGGATCCCATCTACCCCATTGGTGGGCATCAACGATATCACCAATGAATACAGTCTTGTTGGTTTTATATTTGTCTCGAATACGTTGACAGTGCTGCCGATATTTTGTTAAATCAGCAGGACAATGAAGGTCCCCAATAACGAGGACCCTACTCATTCATCTTCCTCTTCTAAATCAAGTATGGCATAGATGTCAAATTTTAGTTCTTTTCCTCCTCCATTTAAAATCCTCATATGAGGAAAAGCTATTGTTCTATTTTCTATTCCTGCATCACTAGTTATATTTCCTCCCCCACTTAGTATTTCGCTAGATGGCAAGCTAACAAAGTCAGAATTGTTTATTGATCCTTGTATTACACAGGAAGGATTAGATCTTCCTGTCAATCCAACAGAGTGGGAGATAAATAAGGCTTGGGAACTAGGTACTTCAAAGCTAGTAGTAACAAGTCCCGCTGGTGATGCAAACCCTTCTTTAATCTTTACAAATTTCATGATGGATCTGCCACACGTTCAGCGATGAGAACGGTATCCCCGGATCCATTAGTGAAAACAATCTTTGGGAAATTGTCCATCACAGTAGGGGTATCTGCTGAAGGATTGACATCAGCTGCTTTGTTAGTTCCATCCATCGAACCTTGAATGGTGGTAGACGCAGATCCAGCCTGAATAATAATTTTGGGATATTGACCTGCGGATTCGTATGTGTAAGGGCTATCTGAGGAGGCAAACGTTTTAGTTGTGATCTTCCATGCCATGTGTCAATGATCCATTTATGAGAAGTCTAGCAACCCATTCACCAACAGATTTTCTAGCTGTGGTAGTGGCTGCAGGGAGTAAAATGAGAGGCACTTGCCTTTCAAAAAGGATTCTGTGAAAAGAATCCAATGCTAGACCCGGATTTTCCACATATTTCGTAGGTCTTTGAAGATCAAGAGGAGTCCCTTCGAGAAGGAGAAAGGGTTTTTCACATTCAGATTTCAGGCGGTCGATCTGAGATATGAATCGTCTGCACCCATCTTTACGCAGGCAATAGCCTGCAACTTCTCGTAGGGACCCCTTGCGTTCGATGAGGACATTATCTTCGTGGTCAAGAAGACAGTAGTCACCAGTCTTGAGAGGATGAGACTGTACTCGTATGCGAACGCGGATAGATTTTCTGTGCCAAGGAGGCTTGGATGTATCAAGAAACGATAGCGTCTCAGGGAAGATCAAAGGCTTCTTCTCCCGTGTATCCTGAAGGATGACGTACTCTCGTTTCAGTCCCAAACCTCCATGTCATGTTTGAGAGTCACGGATCTACCGTAGAATTCCTCAAGTTTTGACCAGTATCCTTGAGTCACTACTTCATCAACGGCATCATTCACTTTGTCTTGAACAGATTGTACATGATCTTTGGGACACTCAATATAAATTGCGTCATAAATCTGCAAGAACATCCGCTCACACAATTCCAGACGAGGGAAAAGTGCGTGCTGTATAGCTAGAGTTACGTTACCTGCTGTCGTTTGGACAGGGAAGTTTACGATTTCTGATCGGGACTTGCCAAGATCACCAAAGAAGGTGCGGGATTGTCCAGTCAGTGGCAGCATAATCCGATGGTCTACCTTGGCTTTGTGGAGCAAACTTAGTTGCCAATTGGACAATTGAGGCCTTACTTTTTTTCGTAGTTTCACCACATCTTGATAGAAGGAAAGGGGTATATCGATATCTCCGTTAGATTGAGCATACACTTGTTCCTTCATGGTGTTGGCTGACGAAAGAAACAAGTCGGCAAAGTTCATCATCTTTCCAACTTGTCGTCTTTGGTGCTGAAGTTTTTCAGATTGATCATAGTCCCCCCAAAGTGTTCGGGCTCTTTCGGCATGTAGATCACGTCCTTCGTTGTAGGCATTGATCATGCTTGTCTCGCCTGACAGCAGAGCTGCAACCCGGAGTTCTGCTTGTGACAAATCCATTGCCACGATTTTGCCCCCGTCGTAACGTGAGCGTATACAAGACTTTATGATCTTTGGGAACGTCTGGGCACTTGGTTGTTTGCAGGTGATACGACCTTGGATTGTGCCGCCTGCACTGCCAGTGTCATTTTTGATGTGGGAGGGTGTGACATACCACGTTGGGTAGGCCACTGCGTCCGCTTTTCTTGTGACCCTCATTCCTGAGAACCTGTGGGTCATACGGTTCTTCACGAATAAGGACATGTCTTTGGCTGCGGCATCCACTCTCTCTCCCGGAGTAGTGAAGAGGGTTACCTCTTCGGGCTTATGGATGGGCAGCGGTATGTAGTTGAGAGGAATGATGACAGAAGACATGTCTTCTGGTTTGTTTCTCCTGTGGTACAGGAGAGGATAACAGTAAGAAGAGATGATCTTGAGTGCTTCAGCGTGGTCGTTGGCAAGACCTAGTGCTTTGCGGTAGTCGCTGCTTTCATCGTCATCAGGCAGATATTCGAGGAGAGTCGTTCTGTTCTTCTTGGTGAAGGACACTTTCTTTGTCTTGGGTGTGACATCAAGTTTGTCCATGATGTCGGGGTCAGACGTTTGTTCGATGAGTCGAATGACCTCATCAAGAAACTTGTCTTTGGACAAGGCGGACCCTTCGCCTTGCAGAATCAAGTCATATTGTTTGGCTTGATTGACTGCCTCTTCTGCCTTGATGTCTAGTTTCTCAAACAGTTGTTGGAGTTTGAGCGACGACATGGGCACACCATTCTCTGACATGACAATGGTGGCCCATATGCTTTGGCTGTAGAAAGAAAGACTGTATTCACCGAACTCATTTGAGTTATCAAACTTTTCCTTCAGCAATCGCTTCGACAATTCAGCAATGGCAAGCATTGTGTTGTGTGTGTCTTGGGCGTTGTAGGATAGAAGTTTCTCGTCGGTTGCTTTCTTGAATCGAGAAGTTTTGAGGGTTTCTGAATACGCATGGGTACCAAGGATAGGACCCAAAGACTTGAGGCTTCGTTCTTCTCGCAGTTCTGAGTGGAGATAGTTGAGGACTGAGAGATCAACAAGATTTTTAGTGGGGGGAATATCTATCCCAATGAACTTCAAGTATTGAATGTCAAACTGGAGGTTCATCCCGAGTATCACATCGGCTTGCTTGATCCATGCTTTCAGCATTTCCTTGTGTTCTCGTTTGTGCATTTGAAACACCAACGTCGAACCGGGATCTAGCGAGGAGAGCGATTTGAAGTTCAAGGTTTGAGATATTTGAGTAGTCGGTAGTGTCACTGCTACTGTCAACACCATGTTCTCGTTTGCTACATTGTCGAGATACTGAGACTTCTTCGGATGGAATGCTGTCTGTTTGGGCAGCAGAAGTCCAATGTGATTTGATTTTGCAGCCCCATAGGTTTCGATATCGAGGCTGAGGACGTTCACTTTCAATCTCCGAGTAAATCTTGTTCTCTTTGTGATTCTGCATCTTCATCTTTTAGTTGATCTATTTCTTCATACTCAATATTTTGCGGTTCATAATTTGGATCAACTTCAATTTCGTTTTTAACAAGATCCTTTAAACCATCAAGGATATCTTTTACGTTATCAAGATAGACCTTTACTACATTAGTTGAACCACAAGTTGAATCTAAAACGACTGTTCCTTTAACGGTACCCATTTCAGTTTCAATTTCAAATTCTCTTTCAAGTGTGCTTTTCATGTTTGTTTGTTTTCTCTTCTTCTTTAAAGCCCAATGTTTTCGTATATCTTTTCACGCCAATTTGCCATATAGCAAGAACTTCTGCGCACGATAGATCATACTTTTTCATATCTTCTTTGATTGCTTCTGCCATCAACTCTACAACTTTTTCAGGGTTGTTTAATTCTTTCAGTCTGGCCATCTGGGCTTCTCTATTTTGGGCAATGATGGGGAAGGAATTTTACCATTCATTGCATTAGCGAGCAATTCAACGTGGTCAGAAACAGGATACAAATACTTTTTGTTGCGGAGTATTGCTGCTGGATGGAAGGTGGTATAGATGCGTAGCATTCCAACGGGGCCAACAGTATTTGGTTGTCCTTGATTGTTGAAACCATGCCGCAATGATTGTGATTTACCGAGATAATGCCGAGAGATTGTGTCGTATGAGTCTGCACCGAGACAAAGTATGAAGGCTTTGTGGGGGGAATGAGATTTGAGTATTGAGTTGATGTCGTTGTCTAGGTAATTGAAACAAGCGTTGTAGTGTTTACGTTTTGGCTTTTCGTTGTTACCTAGAGTTGGGCATCGTGCTGCATTTGTGAGGAACACTGGGTGTTCAATAATTTCTTCGTGGTTCAGGTAGACATTGGTCAAAAGTTTTCCAGATGGACCAGAGAAACATTTGTTTTCACGGTCTTCAACAACACCGGGATTCATTCCTACAACAATCAGCGGGTTAGATGTAACCGGTGCTGAAAGTTCATGGAACCGTGTGGGAACACCTATGTTTTTAGCTTCTTGATGCAACTCACATTTAGTGCATGAAGAATGCGAAGGAAATTTAGGCAATGTGCAAGTCATCATTGTCATCGTTCCACACCCATTCCCCTTTCAAGTTCTTAGGGGGTTCTAGTTTGTTCATTAGAGAGTACAAAGAAGGTGTCATCATTAAAGCAAAAGGGAGATATGCGTATGTTGGTTTATCTGGTTCTACCATTGCTAAAACACATATAGTTTGAAATTCTCTACCTTTTGCATCTTTGCAAGACACAATTGATACGTCTTCATTTTTTGCAGCCTTCATTAATGTTTTGAAGTTAGCTTTGCTTTCTTTACCAATCATTCAGAACTCCATGGTTATCCTTCCCATGGAATATCCAGAGTTGTAATAAAGATCATGTGAACTGATCTTACATTTAGCGAACTGACCGCCGCCCGTAGGGCGCGGCGGTCTGTCGCAAGGTGCAATTTTATGTCGGCTCTTACTGATTGTTCGTGATAAGAAAAGGTGACACCGACGGATATCAGTGTCACCTCAACTGAGTATTCAGTTGATCATATCGTCCTTTTCTTCAATTATTTCAACCTGAAGTTCATCATCTCTGTTTAGCTTCATCAACTTTGAAATTAAGAGTGACGGGCTCTTCAGCATCTCAAGAATTCTGTATTTTTTAAGTTCTCCGTCCCTACGTCTTAGGGACACTTGATCCCCTTGACCTATCAATCTATCGCTAAAGATAGCCTGAAGCGTGTTGAGTGCATCAATCAGTTTCCCCGCTGTTACAGTGGAAATTTTTTCTTCTGATATAACGCACTTCAGGGTGTGCATTGAGGAAAAAGCATTTGTTGCTTCTTGGTCTGATGCTTCATACTTTTTACACAAAGCTGACATAGTTTTGCGATCTCCTCCTTCTATCAACATTTTCTCTGTGTCTTTCATGTCCTCCTTTAGCTTTATCTGAATGGAATCGAGGAAGTCTATCCAGACACAAATATCAGTTTCTAAATAACAGACTGGTAAAAACCCAGTTTTAGCTCTTATCGAAATCATGATGTGTACCTCTATTGAGGGATTGTCAAGCGTGTCGTTCGCTGTAGGACTGCATCCAGTAAGAGAGGATGATCCTTGCTGTCTTTGAGTCAATGTCAAAGTATGATTCGAGATAAGATGAAGCACCAAACATATTGGTTGCTCCACTCTCACGAAGTTCATCCAAGAAGATGAGGTGTTCTTCCTCAACGCATGAAGGCATCATTACTTTTTCCATGTCAGTCCTTCCTCATTTGTCGAACTAGAGTTGTGTAGTAATGCCTCGAAACATCAGGAGGCATGAAGTGAATAGAGACAGCGATTCTGTCTGTCGTATGTGGGGGGAGATCAGGTGGTATATCAACAAGATCATTGTCTGTTGATTTGATCCCTACGATTTTGTCGTTGCGTCTTGTGATCTTGAATTCAATCAGCATCCACCCAGTCCATTCTACCGATGGACTGGGTACCACGAAGGTCTAAGATCTGACGGATGGGGTAGGCATCGTCCCCGATGATGATGCACTTGACGGGGTCTGCTTCTTTGCAGAACTCGTAAGTGACTTCAACATGAGGACCTTTGTGGACGTGTTCTCTTTGTACCGCAATCGCAATGTCGATAGTGGCTTTTTCAAGTAGATCATTCGCCAATTGGATGAGACGTTCACGGGAGTACCTAACGTGGAGTTCTTCTCCGTTACGTCGCACCCTGACTGTTGTGAGGAACAGTCCGTCGCGGTCGGGTGATAAACCATCGAGGATACCTTCGCTTTGTGTTTGAGACTCGTAGTTGTAGATCTCATCCAGCACATCAGACTGACTGTCCTGCGGATCTTCCTGCTTCTGGAAGCCGTACTCATACTCCCATGGGATGTTGCTCATTCCAGCAGACTCATGGACATCGCACTCCCGTATGTCGTGCATACGGATAATTGTCATCTACTACATCCTTGTAGTAAGGGGGTAAGGACCGAAGCCCCTACCCCAGCCCACCATTGTCAGAGAATTTCGTCACCGTCGTCTGCTCCGACGGGAACTA
>TARA_R100000697_G_scaffold4233_2_pt1 | contig 21521 bp, 7 predicted proteins | sample TARA_R100000697 | Tara Oceans TARA_R100000697 (sample SAMEA2622788) | marine metagenome | biome: marine biome (ENVO:00000447); feature: surface water layer (ENVO:00002042); material: "saline water (ENVO:00002010), including plankton (ENVO:xxxxxxxx)" | depth 5 m
TTAGATTCTGTTATTCCGGGTATTGTTGCTGATGCACCAATTAGTGTTATTCAATCACTTTCAGATAGAGGTCCTATGTCTGAGGGAATTACGGCTACGCAAGAACCTGACAATGTAATTACACCGTCACCACTTGCACCTCCTGCTCCTGAACCAATGATTCCCGCTACTCCTAAATTACCTAAAGGTTTTGATGATTTACCGGGAACACAAGTAGGACCTGTTGTAACGTTAGATCAGCTATACGATCAAGGTGGAGCTAGAGGCACTACAATTACTAATTTTGTTATTATGTCTGCATTAGGCACTACTAATGGTTCTCTTCCAGATTATGTTAATTTAAACGGAATTAACCGATCTAAGGTTGGGCTTAAAAGAGATGGCAATAAGACCAGTCTATTTATGCAGACACCCGTTGATTATCCTACATCTGATTTACAAAGAGAAATTGTAAGTAGTTTTAGAAAAGAATTAAAAGATTTCAGAAAATTAAATAATGTTTTAAAATCTGAAGGTATTCAAGGTTTTAGTAAATTTGCACCAAAAGATCCAAGTAAATATTGGAAGTCTTATGAACCCGGATTTACTTCAGATACCTTTGATATTAGCATGATCTATGACTATAAGGGTTACTTTAGAGACTGGGGTAAAAATATTATTAAAGATGACTATCAAGGTGACTCAGGTGATCTGTTTGTTGATCGGACTAATAAACCTGCCCTTGATTATTTAGACACATCGCGAACCGATAAAACTTTTGGGGCTGCTATGATGAACCCTGATAATTGGGATATTAATATTGACTTAGATGCAGATGCTATTCTGCAAAATTTACAAGACGGTAATTATCGTAGAACTGATAATATTGGCTTCGGCTTTTCCTTTAACTTTACATGGGAGTTTTAAATTATGATACCAGATCCTCGACAAGACTTGTTTGATTTAGCAGATCAACAAGATATCTTTAGGCAATTGACGCGGCAGCAGTCGCCTCAGCCTACAACTACTCGGGGGGAAAGAGAGTATGCTGACTTCTTAGAAGATTTAGAAGTAAATGCTAATGTAGGTTCTATGAGTTTTAGTAGAGCAGAGGCTTCACGACAGGCTGCTTTAGATAGAAGAACTTATGGCAAGTTAAAAGATAATGTACAAAATGCAGAGATGCTTGGTCATGATAATCCTAAGCATGCCTCTGAATTATATGATTTTAACTTTAAGATTCAAACTCCTGATGCTCAGGGCAACCTTGTAATTAAAGATAGTAGAACTCTTGGGTGGGCAGATGCTAGTGAAGCTAGTTTTGCTATGGCTAATACTGAAGTGCAACGTGGTATTGTTTCTCGTAACGCAGCAGGTATGAATATCAATAAGAACTTAATGTTTGGTGGAGCTAGAAAATTCTTTGAGAATAGAGGATTAAGTCAAAAAGATACTCCCTATGATCAAGAAGTAAAAGATATTACTGTAGCCAGTGATGGATTTAATATGGATCCTAGAAACTGGAGAACTTCGTTTGATTTGTTTGGCTATATGGATAGTCCAGATACTAATGCACTGAAATGGGTTGATCCTAGTTTTAATGCTAAAGAATATTTAAATGAAATTAATGCTCTTAAACCAGAGTATACCTCTCTATTAATGCGTAATGGTGTAGATATTGAAGCATTAAAAAAAACTACTAATGCTAATCAGTTTTGGATGCAGATTAATAAACAACAGGTATTAATGTCAGCAGCTACATCTATTGCTATGTGGAAAGAAAAAGTTCCTGAGTATCAAGAGTGGGCAATGCTTACTAAAGATTTTATTAGAGATTCTTTAATCAATGACCCAGATTTTGCAGGTGAAATGGTTCTTACTGGTGCTCTTGGTATTCTTAGTGCTGGTACGGCTGTTCCCGGTTTAATGGCACTGTCAGTTGCTCGTAAGGGTGGCAGAGGTGTTAAAGTAGCCAAACATATGTTAAAAGCATCTAGAATGATTAAGAAGGCAGCACAAAAAGCTAATAATGCTTTGCCTCAAAACTGGGGGTTAACCTTTGGTCATGCAATTAGAAATACACAAGTAGGTAAGTTCTTAAGTGTAACCAGTGATGACTTTATTGTGGACGGTGTGCGATTTGGTAAAACTCGAAAGTATGGCTCTAAGTTAGCTGGATATACTCTTGCAGAAGTACCTGCAGGTTTTATTGAAGAGGGTATTGCTGGTGCATACAATGCTTATACTATTAATCAACTTGATACAACTGAAGATAGAAGCTTATTTAAATCTTTTGTTAATGAAGGTATTCAAGGTTCTTTAGTTAGAGCTTTTGCTATTAATCCTTTACTTAGAGGATTTAACTTTGGTATTAGGTATGGCACTTCTAAAGCGGGCAATATCGCTTTAAATAATATTGGTTTCTTAGGTGGAGAAGCTGGCTGGGCTCAATCTCTTGGCGGTGCTTTTATGGAAGCACGACGTTTTGCTGATTTAGATGATGTTCAATTCTTAGATAATGAGATTGATACAATCGAGGTTCTTGAAGCACTAAGATCTATGAAGATGAGAGAATCGGATCTTGTTGCAGAACTTGAAGGCACAACTTTAGAACAACTTGTGAATGAACATCCAGCTATGATTGCTATCTCAGAGATGCTTAAGTTTGATCAAGAGGGTAGAATTATTGGCAGAGATCCAGAAACTGGAGAGCTTAAGATTGTATCACTTTTAAAAGAAGCTCGTCGTGAAGTAGCTAGAGCTAGAGTATTTAAATCAGAAGGTATTGAAGATCCTGATATTGATTTAGAAATTAGAGATACTGATACAGATGTTGAGAAACAAAGAAAGAAAGAACTTAATGATCGTATTGAAGACGATATTAAAAACTCTGATGTAACTAATGATGAAATTAATCTAGCCATGTTGCATACTTTCTGGGGTAAACTGGATGCCGATGCTAAGAGCTCATATGAAGCTCAACAGATGAGAAACATGGCATACTTTAAAGTACAAGTTAGAGGTCTTGCTATTGAGCGTATGCGTGCTGCTCAGAAAGAAGGCAGGAAGTTAACTATTGAGGAAGCTCAACAGGAAGTCTTGCGGGATCCTGACTTACTCACCAAGATTGATTCTGGTGGTATTGCTACTGAGTTAGATCAGTTAATTGCTAAACAACATCCAGAATTGTTTGATGAACGACTTGTCTATAATGAAGAAACAGGAGAACAAAGTGTTGTCTTTGTACCCAAGTCTATGGTTGTTGATAAAGACGGTACTGTTATGGCTGGTGAAGCTCTTACGGAAATGTTAAATAACATTCGTCGTAATGTAAACTTTGATACACAACGTGCTGCAATTATGAACCACCGTAAGAAATTAGGCATGGTAAAGGATGTTAGATTTGCTATTGATGAAGCATTAAATCAAAGGGTTGGAGAAATCTTTGGCAAGCTGCAAGGTAAAATTTCACATGGCAAGAACTTTGAAAGAGTACAAAATTTTGTTCGTCAAGAATATGGTGCAGCTCAAAAAGGTACAGTTATTACCGTCGATGGTAAAAGAGGTACATTAAAAGATATTGATGATGCTGATATTATTGTACTTAGAACACAAGTTAGAGGCACTAAGACTACAGGTGAGTTAACATTTAAAGGTTACAATCTTGCAGATGGTACACTTGGTGATAAAGTTGTGATTGTCGAGATTAGTGCCTTTACTATTGAACATGCAGAAACATTTAGAAACTTTTTAAATAGTCTTGAGGTTATTGATAAACTAGAAGTTGAAAAAATTCAAAACTCTGTAAGACCTGTAATTGTTAGAGGTTTGAATAGAACACTTAATCTTGATAATTTATCAGATACAGAATTAGATGAAGTATATGGTATTGTTACTTTAAATAGAGATCCATCTTTACGATCTCCAGAATTAAGAGAAACAAGAGAAGGATTCCCTATTGTTGAAGAGCCTACAGCTAGACAGGCTAGACGGCAGCAACAACAAGAGCAGATCATAGATGCATTAGCAGATATTTTAGTTGTTAGAGCAGTGTCTCAATTTGAAGGTGCTAGTGAAGTTCAAACTTCTATGCTTGCTAGAATTAATGGATTATTAAATTTAGATGAAGGTAAAATTAATTCAATTGTTAGCAATCTTAGAAGATCCCAGTTTGGTCGTAGTTTATTACAAGATGTAGGTAATGTATTTGGTATTGAGCTTGCTCCTCTCGAAGGACTCCCTGTGCCTCCTACTGATACAGATGCCACAGACCGCCTCAGAGACGCTATGGGCGTTCCTAGAGATTCAGCCGTACCTCCACAGGCTGACAGACCGCAGCCCCCTACAGAGGATCCTGACGCACCTCCTGCGGGTCCTGATACTCCTATTGGACCACAGCCATTTATTGGTCCTCAGCCTAGAGTGGGCAAAGCTGATCCAACACCTACACCACCTGCAGATATTGCTCCTACTCCTAAACCAGCCCCGCCAGCAGAAACTGCTCCTGTAACTGAGCCTGATCCAGTAACTGAGCCTACGCCACCGGCAGAAACTAGTACAGAAGATAATGCAGAAGAGTTGGATAATGCTTTAGAATCTGCGGCTACAACTACAACATCCGATTCTGGTGATCAACTTAATCAAGCTATGGAAGATGCTGATACTGGTAAGATTGCTCAAGAAAAAGATACTGAGATGACTGGTGACTTGGCTAAAGCTGCCGAGCTTAGAAAAGAAGCCAATGCTATCCAAGAAAGAATTGCACAACGTAACTCTCAATTAGATTCTAGTGGTCAACGTGTTGTTAATAATGCTAGAACACGCGGTGATGAAATTAGAACTGAACTAAAAGCATTAGAACAGGCTCGTACTGATATGCGTGCTAAAGATGATTTTAGTCCAGAAGATGGAGAGTATGTTAATAATATGCAAAGAACAGATAAGCTTGAAAAAGAGTTGCAAAAATTAGAGCAAGGTGCTGTAAAAGCACAGCTTAGAACTACTGAAAATAATAAAGATGCAAACGAAGCTGATCTAAAACGACTGCAAGAAATTCAAGATGAAATGTCTAAGCTTGCTCCTGATACTCAGTTTACTGTAACGGAAGAACTGTGGGCTCAGGTAGAAGTGTTAAAAATGAAGCGTCAAAAGTATGACAAAGCATATAGGGCATTAAATAAATTAGTAGACCCTAGTAAAAAAGCTATGTTATCACAGATTCAATCTGCTCTAGCTACTGCTGGTATTTATCAATCTAAAGATAAAATTGGTAAGGATATGCGAGATCAGATTAATAGAATTCTTAAGAATCAAAAGAAAGATCCATTACCTTCTTATAAAGATAATACAGAAGTCAATGTTAAATTATTTAATCAAGCTTTCAAGGCATATTCAAAAGGTATTTTAAGAATTGGCAAACAGCCTTTAACCAAAGATGAGTTGGGTCAAGCATCTGTTATGGCTAAGATTGGTAAGTCTAAATGGAGCGATCTAAGTGATATGGACTCAGCTGATGCTATTGCTGCATATCAGATTGATAGCAGTACAGATCCTTTAAGTATTACCGATAAACCTTTTACTGGTATAATGAAAGAATCATTTAATCCTCTTAATAGATTAACAGGAGACTTAGAGGAAGACGAAAAAATTGCAGCGTTGGCTATTCAAAATAACTTAGAGTTTGTCAAAACTTTACAAAATAGTTTAATTAATGTTTTCAATACTTTAAATAGAAGATTTGTAACAGCTGCTGAGCTAGCATCGTTTGCACTAGGCACTACTACTAGAGTGGGCAATGTAAATGTGGGTGCTGTATATGCCAAATTAAACTTTGATGTTATTTTCCCAAATGCTTTAAGAAAAGGTGATGATGGTAAGTCTGTTCAATTCTTTAGTGTAGAAACTTTATTAGATGAATTAGATATGCATCAAGCACGCTTAGAGTTTGCCATGCCTACTAAAGATGGTATTAAAGGCCAAAGAAATACTTTGCGTAAAATTGAAGCAGCTAGAGCTTTGTTAGAACGAGATGAAATGGTTCCCGATCCAGAACTTCTTATTGAAGAGGTAATTGAGTTGGCGGAAGGTGATGCAGAAGTCTTGAGAACTGTAGGTAAACAATTGTTTGCTGAAGGGTCTACAGCTGGTAGATATTTAGTTGGTATTGATCGTAATGGCCAAATTATCTATAACACTGATTCTGAAGTATATGAATCTAATATTGATCAAGCAATCCTAACTAGATTGGAATCTTATAGTACAAATAGAATTGCTGTTAGAAATATTATTGATGAGTTGATTAGAGCAGAGATTATTCCTGAATCTGCTAGACAAATGAAAATCTTAGAAGACGATGATGTTTTAGAATTTAGAGAATATATTCGTGAATATCTTCTTAAGTATCCGGGCAATGAGTCTGGAACATTAGCGGCGTGGGGTAATGGAGAAGTATCGTATTCATTTGCTGACCAAGTTGGCATGGGTGTTGTTGATACTTTAGCTATGGTGCGTGAAGGCACTGAACATGAAAACATTGAATCATTTAACGATGAGTTTAAAGATGGTCGCATTGTAGATGTTGATAGAGTAAGAGAAGGCAGAGATCCTAATAAGTATCGCGGTGCTCCTCTGCGTATTAACATGGCAGAACCTATGACTGCTGGTAGATTACAAAAGCTTCGCGAAGATCATAGATTGATGCGTATTAATCAGTTTGTATTAGAGCAAGACTTAACTCCTGAGCAAGTAAGAGAAGTTTTTGACTGGGCAGATACTGGCAGCGAAGCAACAGAAGTTGTAACTGATGCTGCTGGATTTATTGCTGGTGAAAGACCAATGCCTAGAATCCTAGTGTCAGGTCCAGAACAAACATTGCGAGAGCGAGACAAAGTAATTGATGACATGCTATTAACTATGTCTGGTGTAGATCAAGTATTGGCATCTACTATTCATGATGCTTGGAATACTCAGACTAATGGTGTACAGCCCAATGGCGGTTTTATTGATGAAGGAGAGTTTAGAAAATTATCCGAAAAATTAGGAATGACTGCTGATGGTTTGTCAAGAGTTATGAGCAACAGAGAAGGTGCAGGAGCTGGTGCATACGGTGGTTTAGCTTCCGGTATTACTAGCTTTGGCACTGTAGCATTCCATGCAAACCGTGGCTGGGAAGCATTGTTCCCGATCTTTAGAGATGCAGCTATTGATTCTGTCGCATCTTGGGAAGCTCTTAACAAAGCTATTGCACAAGATCCAACTATTGAAATTAAAAGTCTTCAAGATATTCTTAGCAAAGAAACTTATTTTGATGGCAACTTTAATGGTATTCATCATAAGATGGCTTTGTTATTCCAGTGGACAAACAAGCAAGTCTTTGATGGTGCTACTAGAGAAGAGATTAGAGCAGCTATTGAAGGCGAAGGAGATGCCTTTGATCAGTTCTTAGCTAAACAAATGGATAGGATTAATGAAGAGTTTAAGTCTTCAGCTGGACAAGATTATTATGCTAAGGTTGCTCACGATGTTATGTTTAAAGTTTTGAATACAGCATATAATGGTTTAGGAGAAGCTAAGACTTCTGCACTTAAAACTGTAGAGTCTATGAAAGAAAGAGGACTGTTACCAGAAACTATTAATCAAAATAACTATAAAGATATTCTTACTGTTGAAGCTATTGGTGACGAGTCTAATGCTGATCTTAATATTTTAAGAAAGTTATTTAAGAAACCTGTTATGGTGTATCTGTATGGTGCAGGATTTAACAAGATTAACAGCCAGTTTATTGACTTTATGCAAACTGAATTTGATATGTCAATGAGTGAAGCTACCGAGATTGCCTTGCCTTTGTCTCAAGTTGCTCATGGTTTTGGTATGAAAGAAAGACAAGTTGCCATGACTATGCTTGCTAAAGAGGAATCATCTCTTAGCGAAATCATTGGTGGTAGAAATCAAATGGAAGCTATCCTTGATGCCATGCGAAAACGTATGGATCAAAGAGGATTTAATTCGCAAGCTGTTCGAGATATTAACAATATTATTGCAACTATGACTGGATTGGATGATCTTGATAACATCCAATTTAATCATATTGCTTTCCAAATCCAAGCTCGCAATGCAATGATTGAAGATCTTATCCAAGTTCGTTTAGGTTATGAGGTTGGTACACCTGAGTATAATGCTGTTAAGAAACAAATTAATAGTATGACCAAAGCAGCACAAGACAAGCAAAGTCAAGCCTTACAAACTAGAATTCACAAGGGACTTGATTCTATTTCCGGCAAAGATCCAACAGGAGAGCGAGCACACTTTGCTGTTACAGATCCAGCGGAGCGACAAGAATATGTTAATGCTATTGAGATTATTTTAACTAGAGATAGAAGTGAGTGGGCAACTCTTATCCCTGACTTTATTGATAAGGATGGTAATTTAAAGAGCAAGCCTTCAGGCAAAACTTTAGGCAAAGAAAATATTGCCAGCATTCTTAGATTAATTAGAACTGAACTTAGTCAACCAATCACCAAATCGGAAGCTAGAGAAATTCAAGATGCTGCTATTAATGCATCAGGTATTGAAAGCGGTTTGTTTAAAGCTGTTAAAGCATTAAATCAAGTTGCTCGTAAAGCTGATATGCAAAGTCTTGAAGAGCTTATGGATTTTATGGGCGTTAGTTTATTAGAACCTAGTATGCGAGAAACGCTGTCACAATTCTATTCTGAAAACGAAACCTATCGAGGTATTGGTAGTGACTTGTATTCTGGTAGATTGTATGCCACAGAGCATACAGGATCTCATCAAGGACCCAAGGGTGCTCAAGATAAGGGTCAATCTGCAAGTGAGCCCCTGTTATCTATGGGTGTAATGGTTAAGACTAGACCTGAGTTGACTAGAGAAAAAGCTGAACAAATGTTTGCTAGATTTATTCTGGGTCGTTCTGCTAATGTAAAAACTGACAGTAATCATATTATTATTCAACTCGCAAAAAAACAAGGTAGAGATGATATTGTTGCTTTACTTACTCCTGAGAGTGAGTTAACAGAACAACAGATTGCAGAACGTGATGCACAGTTTGTTAAACAATGGTTAACAGAATATAGTAAGTTAAAAGATATTGAAAGAACTTTCCAACAGAAACGTAATGCTGCAGAAGCAATGGGGCATGTCTTAGATCCTGATGGTGTCTTAGCACAGAAGATTAAATTATCTGCTGGATTGCAAGCTGCTACCCAAGGTACTTTAGATATGGGTGAATCAGCTCCATCTGAAAGCATTGATCAATTAATTGATAGACAAATTCAAGTTGGAGTAAACTATGGTTTATTCTCCAGTAGAGCTCAAGTATTTGATACTAGCTTCCGCGATCTTGGTGTACCTGAATTAAAAGTGTCAAGAGAAAAACGTAAATTAGGATTAAGTGCTAAACAAAGAATTGAAGATGTTAAACAATTCCAAGATGAGTATACAGGATTTGATGTAGATGATGCACGCGTAATCAAAGAAGAGCATGTTAATAACGTGTTAGAAAATTCTTATGAGACTGATCCTAATAGTTTATTACACGAACATCGTGAACGGTTAATGCAAAATGGATTAAGAGCAAGAGTAGGACACAGAACTATTCAAAGAGTTTCTTTCCAATTAGAAGATAGTCTTATTAACTTTGCTGCTGAAAATGGTTTAATTAATTTGGTTAAATCAAATGATTGGCAAACATTAGACTATTTGCGACAGGCTTTTATTATTCGTGAGAAGAATGCTAGATTACAAGCAGAAGAAGTGCAGATTATTATGCAAGATGTTTCTAAGCCAAATGATGTTCGTAATAGAGAAATCGAAGCTCGGATTCATTATTGGAGAAGAATGACTGATCTTGAGATTAGAGCTATTAATCAAAGGTTTATTGATAACAACGAGGCTCGAAGTTACACAACTGAATTAACTCCAGCTGGTAACATGGGTATTGTTACTAAGAAAATTCTTCAAGATAAAGATGGAAATGATCGACCAGTTGGACAAATCTTAGCTGCTCTCTCTAATGATTTAAATAACTTACAATCTATGGGGGCTTTTGCAATAGTACCCGGTGTTGCTTTCCATGAAAGAACTAGAGGTAGATTTGATATCAGCGAAAACAGAGATCAACCTAGAGTGGTTCATGCTCACGATGTGGCTCATATTTTAACAACCGTTTATGATTTTAAAATTACAAGAGACTATTTGTTAAACAATGAAGACTATACTCAAACATTAATTGAGCGTAAAGGTTTAGACATGACTGTTAAAGAGTTTGTTGAAAACTTAACTGTAACTGGCATGGAATTAGATCTTGTAGAAATTGCTGATTTATTAGATAGAATTGAAGCAGCTAATCCTACCTTAGCTGAGACTGTTGTCTTCTCTAATGTTGGCGAAGCCTTTATGGGTAAAGTTAGTGAGACAGAAACTGCAGCTGCATTAAATAATGATACGCGTCGTAGCGTTGCTCAAGGTATTGGTAAAGTACAAGAAGAACAAAAAGTTATTGGTACTACAGCTAGATTTAGATTAACCTTGGGTCAAGCCAAAGAAGCATTGTTAGCTCTTCGTAATGCTCCCGTCTTAGATATTGTTTCAGATGTTAAGTATACTGGTATTAGCGGCATCAACCGACCACGATCTAGATCCTCTCGTCTTGAGGTTGATCATGTTACGGGTCAACGTGTAACAGATATTCGGTTACGCGATGAGCTTCATGCAGAAGCATTGCAAGCTATTGTAGATCGTAATTATATTAGAACTACTAACCGATCTGATCTGCCTAGCAGCACTAAAATTCGTACAGTTATTGGTGGTCGTGATAGATCTATGTTAAGTAGACTTGAGCGAAGAAATAGAAGACTTCCTAAGTTAACTAAACTTGGTAAGCGGCAAGAGCAAGCTATTTATTTAGATTATACTAATGTGTCCGGTACAACATCTAGAGGTAGAACTCTTTATGATACTGGATTAAATGCAGTAATTGCAGCATATCAAAAGAATAATATTGATCTTTCTAGTCCTCTAAGAAAAGAAATTGTTTCTCTTACAACTAATCCAAAATTAAACAAGACTAAAGCACAAAGAAAAACTGTTCTGGGTTATTTACTTCAACACTTTGAACCTACTGGTATTCGTGTTCCCGGGCATACAGATGTTGAAATTGCTGTAGCGTTAGCTTACATTAATCTTGGCTATGGTGATAACTTTGCTGATGGCACCTATGCAACTTTGCAAGAAGAATTAAAAACTACTAAGGTTCAGAATACTGCCAAGTTAATGCAAGAGCTTATGACGTTAAACCATACTGTTATTAGCGGTGAAGCTAATCCATTCTTCTATGATGCTAGAGGATTTGTTGCCAACTTAAATGTTAGCAAGGTAGATTTAGATACCGATGTAGAATTGTTTGATGTCTTCCAACAGTATCTTAAAGAACAAGTTGGTGATGAGTTTGATATTACTAATAAGAATGATGTTGATACAGCACGCAAAGCTTTAGAAGAAGCTTTGGTATCTACGGATCAACATATGAATAGCTATGAATTTACTGATAAAACTGTGTTGCAAATTCAAACACCAGAAGAAGTATCTCTTGGTTTTGATCTTAACCCAACCACTGCATTATTAAAAGAAACATTAAATAATGCTGTAGAAAATGGTCACATGGCTGCATCTACTAGAGATATTGTTGCAACTGTAATTGGTAGAATGGCTGCATTAAATCCTGATTTATTAAATGATCTTAGATTTAATATTGGTAGAGATGCAGAAGGTAATGTAATTGAAGAAAGCCGTGCCATGACAATTCCAGAAGACGATGGCTATCTGGTTGAACTTAGTGGTAGAGATGCTAAGAAGGCACCACTGGAAGCTGCTAAGATTTTAATTCACGAGATTATTCACATTGGTACTTTTAAGTATTATGATCTTGATAGCTCATCGCAAGAGTTGCGAGATATCAAAGGTTTAATGGGTCAACAAAGTGTTAGCCGTTTAACTTATCGTCTTACTAAAGCTATGCATGGTAGGTTAAGTGATGGCGAAGCACTTGCACGACATAGACACTACAACAATAACCCAGAAGAGTTTATTGCCGAAACTGCAGCAATGTACTTTATGTCTGAAGCTGCTGAAGATATTGATTTAATTCTTAAAGAAGAAGCAGAGAAGGCAGAAGCTACCGATGTAGAAACTACTGAGAAGCGTACTTTTATTGAGAAGTTTACTGCTGCATTTACTCGTATGCTGCAAAATGCAAGAGTACAAATTAATCAAATGGCTGCAATCTTAAAACAATACTCACAACGAGAGGAGTACAAACAATCATTTGATACCATGCAAAAGCTTGCTTATCGTGCTGCCGGTATTGTTGTTGCCGATGGTAGACAAGATGCTACAGTTGTTCGCAAGCCAAACTTGCAGAGCTACATGAGGCATCATGAAGAATCAGAAATACCAACAACAGAATCTATATCTGATATACAGTTTACAAACATGCAAATTAAACATGCACAACTAGAAGCTAAGTTAAATGAAGCTACTACAGATGATAGATTATCACCAGAAGATTTTGGGGGAGAGATTCCTACTACATTATCTGAGGCTGAAATATCTGAAATTATTGATCAACTAGCTGATCTTGAAGCTCAAATTCAAAAGCATGATGTTGTTGATGACTTTGAAGTTAAGAGAAGTGCAAGACTGTTAGCTGAACAAAGATTAATTGAAGCTGCAGAGGTTGATGATAAGGGTGTATCTAAAGCCAATATCAAAGATATGTTAAGAGAAACACCAGCACTTGCTATGTCTATTATGATGAATAATCTTAGGATTAACAAAGGTGCTATTCATAGAACTTTCATAGAACGTAGAGCTCAATCAGCAAGCGGTCGTGCAGCATTAGCAATTGCTAGTGATCATGCACAAACTAATAATACTATTGATTCTATTTTTGATATGGTTGTAAGGTTGTCATTGGTTATTGATAGTCAAGCTTTGATAACAGAACACATGGTTAGTGGCGAAGGGTCACATGACTTATTGCGAGCTAAGCAACAAGTTGATAATGATATGGCATTCTTGCGTAGTCAATTAAGAACTCTTAAGCCACAAGATCATCCTACTGTTATGGAGTATCTTGCTGATGAAACACTTGAAGTTAGAGAAGGCGAAGAAGCTATTAAACGAGTTGCGGATCTTACCCGTAGCTCAATGAGTGGCATTATTCAACTAGCTAAAGATACAGGCATCTTGTTTGAAAACTTAGAATACAATCCTACTCCTATGAAAATTAATGAAACTAAGTTGGCACAAAATGAAGCAGGTGCTCTTACTCATCTTTCTGAATTAATTGGTAAGAAAGTAGTTGGCGAATTAAGTCGAGATAATATTGATCCATTGACTTTAATGAACTCAGGTATTCTTCCGCCGTTGTTAATTACGGATAGATCTGCTAATGTAGACAAGCTGCACATTAATGATCAAGATAGATTTATTGAACATATTGTAGAACTGGCTAAAACAGATGAAGGCATTGCAGCAATTCGAGATATTATGCATGCCGACTTTATGCCTGTAGGTACTCGTAAGCAATTAGCTGATTTAGATCCTAGCGAGATTGCAAACTATAATCCAGATTTATTAACTAATGAGTGGAGTAAAAATGATTTGCTTTCACTGCAATATGGATTGCGTAACCTGTACAAAAAGGGTTTCCAACGTCAAGGTATGAAGAGAAACGTAGATGGCATTCTTGCTTTAGTTAAGTCTAGATCTGATGAGTATCGAGGTGCGGTTACTAAAGCATTTGATTCTATGGATATTGAAATCTTTAGAGCAAATAGAGATTTCCATCTTAATTTAACTAAACCTTCTCTTGATCACGGTGAAGCAACTATGCGAGAAGAGTTCCAGAATGCTAATACTCCTGCATTGTTTAGAGCTAGAATGTTCTTGGGTGAAACACAAACAGGTGCTAGATTCTTAGCTAAAGATAAAAACTTTGACCCATCTCCTGCAGAGTTGATGGCAAAATCTAGAGGCGATGTGGCTGGAGATATTGACAATCCCTTGTATGGTATCTTTGTTGTAGATCCCAATACTTTGTTTGATGCTGTTTCAGTAGGTCTTGGATTTGATGCAGTGGCTTCTGAAGCATTAGGCAACGCTCTTGGTGGTGATAATTATAAAATTACCGGAATTAGATTTGATGATATTCTTACTGCGTTAATGGCAGAAGGTTCTGATCAGATTGTTAAAAACTTTAAGGGCATTGATGGATTAAGTTCTACTCTTAAGGGTCGCAAGAATATGAGTACATTGCGTACTGATTTAGAAGTTTTGCAAAATAAATATAACGCACTTGCTGGTCGACGTATGAGAATTGATCCTACTCAAGCTGGTGGCATTACAAATAAATTAGCTGCTGTTGGTGGTGACTTAGTTCTTGCTATGTATGGTGGTAACTTAACCATGGCTACTTCTATTGTAGAAGGAACGTTAGCTGGTCTTCAAATGATGGGTCGAGGTGATATGCTTTTGGGTCCTGCTAGATTAATGACTTCTATTATTAAGAGTGCCTTGCAAGGAACAATTAGTGGTGCTGGTAAGTTTGCTCAAGAGGTAGGATTTAGAGGAGATGTATCTAAAGGTGTTGCTGAGTTTGGAATGCGTAACAGTTTAACAGAGCTAGCATTTGCACACCAGCATGCAACTGTGCGTGGCATGGAAGCCTCAGAATCTGAAGGCAGTTTGGTTACTGATTCTACCTTAAATAAAATTGGTAATGTTATTGGCAAGCTTCCTAGAGCTGCTGCTAAGATGTCTACTAGTGCTTCTGGTGGTGTGCAAAATGCAATTAAATTCCATGTTGAGGGTATGGCAATTAATACATTAGATCGTCTTATTAAGAGTGGTGCTATCTTTAAATTATCTAATTTCTTATCTGATCCTGCTAATGCCGAGTTATTAGATATTAATTTAGATGATGGTCGATATACAATTCTCCATAAAAAGATTAAGAGAATCTTGCGAGAATCTGGAGTACAAGACTTTAATTTCTTGGGTAAACAGGATGTTAAAATTATTATGGCTCTTATGCAATCAGGTGCTTTTAAACCAGAGTTCTTGGTTTCTCTTAATGAATTATTACAAAAAGCTGGTCTTGGCAAGTATGAATTTGATGGAACTAGAAAGAAGTATGATCCCGAGTTTAGCCCGTTATCACAAATCGCTAGATTGCAAGAAGTTGCACTGATGGATCCTGATCCCAAGAAGCGTAAAGAATATAATGATACTATCAATGTTATTAAAGAATATGTAAATAGAGAGATTGAAGCCCGGTTTGTGGGAGCTAATCCTTTGCATATGGATACTATGAATAGTGGTTTTGGTGTTCTTCTTAAAGTGTTTAGATCCTACCCCACTCTGTTCTTTAATCAGAGAATTAGACAGGATATGAAATACTATAGTCCCATTCAAAATGCTACAAGGCTTACAGCATTGATGGCTTTGGATATTGCATATATGGTTGCTCTTGAGTTTATTAAGAGTGGATTTGAAGAAGATCGTCTTGAACAACTTATGGAAGAACTCCAACAGAAAGAATCATTAATGCGTCTGATGGCGAGAACCCCAACCTTTGGTGTTTGGGGTGGCGTGATTGCTAACGGTATTGCTGAAAGTGTAATTCACATTTCTGGTAGAAAGGGCTATACACAAAACCTTTTGAATCAAGCCTTTATGCCTGTGCCATTTACTAGGGCTCAGAATATTTACAAAGATGTTATGGATCTGGCTAAGTATGGATTCTCAGATGATGCAACTGATGCGGCTCGATTTAACCTAGCATTGCTTAATCTGAGCACTGCTTTGCCCGGAACTCAAGAAGCATTTATCAAAGCAGCCGCCATGCACTATCTGACCAATGATGAGATGGATGATATCTTATTACAGAAAATGCGAAGAAGAATTCCGGGTGGTGGTGGTGGAGGCACTAGCTTGCCATTATATTATCAAAATCCAAATGACCCTCTCAATAATCCGGGGGTTGTAGATTATGCAGCCGCTAGAAACATGTGGCCTGATGATATGCTTCACTTCGATATTATGGCAAATCTTGCGCATCAGCCATTGCGGAGCCTGATGGGGCCTGAGATGCCTTCGGCTGAGGAACTAAGGGCAGAGGCCATAGAAAGATCTCAACCCTCTCAGACGGCGGCTGCGTCCCCGCAACAGCCTGTTAGCAATCCGCCGCTGGCTACGAAGCCTGCTGTGCCTACTCAGGCAGGGTCTACCCCTAGTGCTAGATTGGCTCAAGCTTTGGGAAGCACGCCATGATATCAGCGTTTCTTAATCCTGAAATGTTATCCCTGCTGACGGGAAGTGTCACAGGGTTTATTTTTAAGAGTATGGCGGAGAAAAGAAAAAATGATCATGAAAAATTTATGCGAGCTATGCAGGCTCAAGAAGCATCGGATGACTCAGCGAATCAAGCTGCTCAAAGAGTTAGTGATGCGGGAGGCAAACTGGTTAGGCGTTGTATTGTTATATGTATTCTTTTCGCTACTATCGTTGCTCCTTTTATCATTGCATTCAATGACGGAATAACTACAGTAGTGGAGCATACTGAGACAGTGTATGATTGGTGGGATATATTTAAATTATTTCCTGAGGAAAAGACTTTGTTTACTGAGGTAGACGGATTCTTATTTACTCCTGAGAATAGAAATATTCTAGTAACTATTGTTGGGTTCTACTTTGGACAGGCTGTGAAAAGTCGATAGGGGTCACGAATTTGTAAGCGGGCTTGTAGTACATTGTCTTTGTGGTTGCCCCCGGTACCCCTTGTTGTGACAGTGTTGTGCATACAGCGTTGCGTGTTCTGCTCGTGGCGTTGTGCTCTATAGGCATTCTGCAGCCTGCAATGCAGTAACCAAAGGAGGAGCCACCATGCTCCGATATACTTCTAGAGTTCTTATGATTATCTATTGTGTTCTTGCTTTTATTGCTACGGCAGTAATCGCTGGTGAATATGATGGAGGGCTGGAACGTTGGCAGACAGGAATCTTGATGGGCATCAGCTTTATCATGATGTCGTTTGCTATCAGCTCTATGCTTGAAACTCTTCAGGATGAGATCAATATCTACCTGAAGGCTAAGCGTGATCGTCAAGAACGATAACCTGCTGGGCTACCTCGAAAGGGGTAGCTCCGCATTCCCTAGTCACATGACGGTTGCGGCGTGTGGATGGAAACTAGGGTAGCTGCCACTGCGGGAAACTGCAGTGGTAGCAGTCTGCGATGCTTGTCGCAATATGGTGAAAGGAGATCACAAGCGAATAGCCATGGAGCTGAGGAGCCAAGGCGTATCGCAGGACAATTGATCCGATGAGGATTACCGTCCTCATTCGGGCAGTCCTCAAGCTTATAGCTTGGGTACTTTGTGTGGCGTGGTAGTGTCCAATACTAACTACTAATTAAGAAAGATATAAGACTATGAAGTTTGACTTTACTTCTAACAAAGCAGCTAAGGCTGCTCGTGATGCTATGATGACTATCATCAGCATCGTAACCCTCTCGTTCAACACCAAAGATGGCTGGTCAGTCTTGGCTACCACCATCTTGGGTGGTGGTGCAACTCAGAACAAGAACCTCTTGGGCTTCAAGTTCTCTGCTGCTCAGCTCACCAAGGCTATCAAGGAAGGTCACGCCCGTAACAAGCGTATCCAACCAATGGTTTCCTCCGAGCGTACCACTCCCTGCTACGAGTACTCCGTCGTTGATGGCGTGCTCAATGTTGTACCTGTCTTCCCAGATGAGATTGTTCCTTTTCACGAAGATGCCCTCGACGGCTTCCGAGTGAAGCTTTCTCACCCTCAAGGGACGGATGCCTCCGCCTTGGAGATCGTCAATGCTCTTCGCAAGTACGACCCCAAGGGTATGGACTACTCCAACCCACCCAAGGGTACTCTTATCTTCTCGTTGCACTGCGTCTACAACGCACGGCAACTCAATGCTCTCGCCTCAGTTAATGCGTAACAGCTGAGGCAGCTGCCCGCCACACACAGCCTCGGTCCTCCTAGCGGGGGACTGAGGTCTTTGCCAACCACTGTCCCACTGGGACGCTAGCCACTGGGCTGGTATCACTGGGAATCTGGGCTACTAACTCGGGTAACTGGTGTGGTGGGTGGTGACTGTGGGGTCTAACCGTGGCCAACCCACAGAAATCTGCCACAATCAGGGTCTAGGTCTGTCTGTACCTAGGCACCTGCTTTTTTCCACAGACAATTAAGGATATCATTAATGAATGATAAGAAGCGAGTTTACAGTTTCAAAACTCCTCACAACTTGTACCCTATGGGGTATGAGTACATTAAGATAGCTTGGAATGATCGTCATGAAGATGATCAGTTTGATAGCCGTCAGGCTGTAGAACATGCTGTCAAGCGTGCTGAGTTTGCATTTGTAAAGGCTTTGAGCAATGACCCTTACGTTAGGGACATCTTAGAAGCTACCGTTCCTGTACCTAATCCAACTGACCAGCAGCGTAAGCTGACCCGGATAGTTGGGCTTAGTGAGGGGATGCCTGAATCGTGGAATCAGTTTAAGAGAGGTGAATTCTAATGGCTGATAAATTATCTCATAATGAAGTTGTTGAGCTTAGAGAGCTTAGGTTAGATAGGTCTGCTTATCTAGATAAGATCAGACAGCTTGAGAACAAGAATCGTAGTATGAAGATTGAGATTAACTGTCTTCGTGCTAAGGTTGAAGCCTATCATTTGACTGATAAAGAAATTGTTGCTGAAACAATTCGCAGATTGAAGGAAGGCTTGTCTTAAAGCGGAGAGTTGAAGAGATGGATGGCACTGGGGAAACCTAGTGTCATCCTTTTACTTTCTCCTCGTGACCTGTCTCCGGCAAGAGGCAGGTCGCCTTTGGTGTCACTCTGGCACCAACCCTGTTACGGGTTAGTAACAATTACTTAAATAAGGAATCTACTTATGCAAAAGTGGATGACTGACCTCATCTCCCGTGTGGAGGATGAGTGTGGGATCTCTGTCACCACGGAGATCAAGAACATGTTGTGGGATGGCCGGACTAAGGCTTACATCGTCAACGCTCTGCGTAAGACGGTGATGGTCCACTGCTCCGGTAAGTACGCACAGGATCCGTCCTATGCCGAACGAGCACTGTTTGCCACCATGGTTACTAATGGGCTGACAAGTCCTGAGGAACGCCGTGAGGGTCGTGTGCTCTTTGATCCCCCTGAGCTGGCTGAACGCCGTGCTCTTGTGTCTAAGAACGTACATGTCAATGTGCCGGATGCCTATCGTGAGTCTCTTGCGTGGGCTCAGGCTACCCCTTACCGGGTGAACACTGACATGCTTGGACTGCTCATGGAGGCTAACCTGCTCGAAGAGTGGGAAGCTGAAGAAGCAATGCGTGTTGTCGCTGAGAACGATGGTATCTTCTACCTCGATTGCTTCATGGATTTCCGTGGTCGTACCTATACGAATCACTATGGCAGCCTGTCTCCTCAGGCTAACCAGAACGTTCGTGCTCTGGTCGACTTTGGTTACGAGACTCCTGTTGGATTGTGCAATGACAACTACAACATGCTGATGGGTGTGTTGGAGGAAGAGTATGATGTCAACTGGGATAACTACACCAAGATCCTGCAAGATGCAAAGTCAATCCTTGCTAACAAGACATATGGTAAGAAGAGTGCGGGTGTGGTCCGTGCTGCTATGTGTCTCAAGGAGATTGCTACGACTGGCAAGTCTGCGTACATTGTACAGCAGGATGCTACTTGCTCTGGCTTCCAGCACATGGCTGCGATTCTTCGTGATCGTGATCTGGGTAGTCTGGTCAACTTAACAAGTGGACCTCGTAGTGACTTGTACATGGCTGCTACTGAATTCCTGTGTGAACAGGGAACAGCAGTGGGTGTGTTCTTAGCTGACCACAACCCTAAGGTTGTGAGATCTGAACTCGCCAAGCCAACTGTCATGCTTACAGGCTATGCCTCTACTGCTGAGGCACTGGCTCTGTCATACCTTGGGTATGATGGCAAGGCAGAGTACATGGACAAGTCTGGCGAACCTGTGGTTGCCACAAGGTTCAAGGATGTGAAGCAGGCACTCAAGCAAGGTGCTGATGTTAACTTCAATCCTGATTCAATTATGACTGAATGGTTGAATGGTCGGACTGGTGAGAAAGCTATGTATGCTGCTCTCACCTTTGCTCGTGAGTTTCAAGAGGCACTGTTCACGCTGTGTCCTTCAGTCAAGGAACTCATTACTTCAATCAAGGGTGCTGCATTGTCGCACTTTAGTAAGACTGGTACTACGTTTGCGTGGGTTACACCACTCGACTTGTACATTGAACTTTCCCCTTGGAAAGTCATGGAAGATACACACACTGTGTCCTTCCAGTCTGCTGGAGTACGCAAGTCCATGAAAGTCTTGTCTCTCAAACTAGACCAAATGGGTGGTGCCGCTGGGGCTCTCCCCAACTTGATTCACTCACTGGATGCTTGCCTTGTTCATATGGTGAACCTTGCCCGTGTCGGGCTAGGTATGCCATGGGCTGACATCCATGACTCCTTTGGCTCCACTGTTGGAGATGTAAAGCGGACTGTTGAACTAGTCAATGACGCTTTCACGCAGGTTCACACTGAGTTTGACGTTAACAATGTCTTGCGTCTTCACGCTAGACCTATCTTGTCAAAGGGTGATCTCTGCCTGAGTGAGCTCGAACAGATCGTCTTCTGATCTGAACCCTCACTCTACTGGGGTGCTAGTACTAACGTGCTAGTACCCTATTTGCCAACTAATATACTATTACACTAAATTCTAATAACTGTGGTGGTAACGTGGGTAGTGTGGTGTGGTTTGTGGTTATCTACGGACGCAGGAATCCCGTGAGGGTCCCCCCCGCTATCGCGGGTCCCCCCCAAACAACCCCGGGATATCCAGCGTCCTAGGCGACCCGCCCGGATGGGCCGGTGGGGGTCAAGTCAACTTCATAGGAGACTAAACATGAAGGTGAATGTTATGGATACTCGTTCCAAATACGAGACTATGGTGGCTGAAGGCAAGGCTGCTGTGGTGAAAGGTATTGCCTGTGGTCCCACTGGGGCTAAACAACAAGTAGCCAAGCAAGTGTGTGAGGCTAATGGAATCTCACTGGAGAAAACAGTGAAGAAGATGAAAGACTACACCAAGATGGATGATGCTGTGTTGGCAAACATTCTGTCGATGGATCATGTCAGTGATGACAAGAAAGCCGCTGTGCAAGCAGAGGTTGATCGGAGGGCAAATGCCTAAGTCAACACTATCGGATGCACGGATAGATTATCTGTATTATGAACAGGGTCTATCAACTAATCAAGTAGCAGCATGCCTTGGTTGTAGTGGTAATACTATTCATAAGAATCTTAAACGACGTGGTAAGAAACTACGTCCAACAGGTCGCCATGTAATACGGACAATCAACTTGTCTGGTGACTGGCGTAAACAACTGAACTCA
>TARA_R100000697_G_scaffold19942_1_pt1 | contig 21467 bp, 18 predicted proteins | sample TARA_R100000697 | Tara Oceans TARA_R100000697 (sample SAMEA2622788) | marine metagenome | biome: marine biome (ENVO:00000447); feature: surface water layer (ENVO:00002042); material: "saline water (ENVO:00002010), including plankton (ENVO:xxxxxxxx)" | depth 5 m
CGTAACGCTTTGACCACCCTTGCTCTTAGGCCGTACATGGTCGATAGTAAGGTTGTGTAGTTCATAAAATCCTCCGCAATAAACACATTGACAATTAAAATGCTCTTTTATAGCTCTTCTCCATAGTCTTTTTGACTCTGAACTTGTCATGGTTATTAAGTTGTGTAAGTAGTAATCAGGTGTTGGTAGTAATGGGGTCATTTCTTACGGCTTTTTCGGTTAATAGACGGCTTTTGTGTTCTGCCCTTGGTTGTGCTACCCTTATAATGTGCGGCATCGAGGCCGTCACGGTTGCCATATGTACCAAGTTTCTTATTAAGTTTGTTCGCATTAACTCGTATTGCTAACCCTTTGGGTGTTTTGTTGTATCTTGCCTGCTGCTTACGACGTTTAGCCGCAGCTTTAGGGTTTTTCTTGTAATAACTAGAAGTTTTTGCCATAGACTTTCCTCTTGACTAGCGATGGATCAACAGTTGGGATGATTTTGTTTAGCTTATCAAGGGGGCTGCCTTCGTAGGCAACACCCGTTATATCATTAGTCTTTAGCCAGTCAGCGGCTGCTTTTAAATCCTGTGTGGTAGCTTCACCACTACGTATTCTGCGTAGAAAATCCTCTGTTACAAGGTAGTGTAGTTCGTTAAAACTTTCCTCGGTAGCCTTCTTAGGTATTACCCTTGGATTTGTCATTCGATTCCTAGTCCTTTTTTAACTATAGCTAGTGCTTTATCGTCTAGGTCGTTATCTGTTTGCTCGACAAGCTTTTCTAATAAGTCTACGACGAAGCCTTTAAACTTGTCACTTTTTAAAAAAGCCAAAACGATTGGTTTTAGAATTGCTAGCATTTTCTTTAGGTAGTAATGTTTGTATTGGTACTATATCTTGGCACAGGTGGGCTACACGTGTACCGGGGCGTATAGTAAACCCCCTCTGTTGCAGCTCTGCACACTTCAACGCTCGTACAAGCTCGAAGTCTAGCTGCATTTTTTCTTCCTGACGTTTAGCTATTTCTCTACATTGTCTAAGACCTTTTCTGTCCAGTGGCACCATAAAGTTAATCTGGAATCCCCAGTTCTCACTTATGACGTATCCATCTGGATCTACAGGCTCAGTATCATTACCCATGTAAAACGGGCTAAAAGTCATGGTTGACCCATTACATGCGATGTTTGGGCCGTAGTTTTGACGTGACGATGCACCGTTGTTTTGAAACTGCACGGCTTGGTTAGTCACGTTGCCTGTAGCTGCTGCCACAGGGTTAGAAGTATTGTTAGTCTCAGCGTACGTTGGTGCTACTGTGAGAATACAGAGAGCGATGTAGTAGTAGAGTTTATTGTGTAGTTTGTTGTGGTATCCCACTGCTCTACTAAACCAGCTGCTCTGGTTGTTGTCTCTAGTGTCCATGGTAGGGTAGTATCAGTTACTGTAAAGGTTGTACCAGTGCCGGATATGTCCGCAGATGGTGTAACATTACTGCCTGACCATGTAGACACTTCGGCCCCAAATATCTGTTTTTGCGTAACTTCTGTTATAGATTGAGTTGTCGTTGTTGTACTGTTCATAGACCCTGTTGTAAACTGGGGCGTAACAGTATTTGCTCTTGCAACTGCGGGTGACAACAGAGCTAAGAGAAGAATCCATTTCTTCATACTTTTGGTTCGTCTTGTTTTTTCATCATTGGACAAGAAGTTGGCTTATTACCATTGTTCTTACCTGTAGTAAGCCCGAATGTGGCTAGAGCCCCCGTAAAAATCGAAGCGACAAAAGTAATATCGCTATTGCCAGACTTCTTAATCATTGGTATTTCTACATAGTTTAAGGTAATAATAAACCCAGACCAGATGACTACAGCTAATCGCACAATCGCAGCTAGTATAGCCATCTGTTCGTCATGGTCATCTATACCTTCTTTTATTTTTGTAAGGATACCTTTCTTTTTTTCTTCCATTTATCTATCTTGCCTTGTAAGAACTTCTGTACTCGTTTCTTGATTATATCAAAGAAAGGTTGGGCAAGGGTGGTTGTAGCCACAGCTGCCACCGCCGTAGTTACGGCTGTAACCATAACTTCTGGCGACGGTAGCGGCATTTGTATATCTATAATAGGTATATCTAACTTTCTTGTTTGAGGTTGCACCTCGGCGGTTTTTGCTGGTTGTGTCCCTTCTGGATTGCGAAGATCGCTCGGAGGTACAACCAACGGGATGTAGGATGGAACATCTGCTGTAGGGATAGGTATTGACGGGGTTTGTATTGTAGGAAAAACGGGTATTTCCATTAAAAAGGATAATAGTTTACATTAGTTCTATAAGCCTTAAATGTGTAAAGTCCTCTCCATAACGATATGTGCGTTTCTCCCCTTTTGACAAAGTACCTCCAACCGCCAAGAGATCCACTGTGTAATGGAAAAGGCATGTTGTTGGCGATATACCCCGGGTTCCATGCTATGTCTCCTTCATCATCCGTACCCAAATAAGCGTACCAGTTGAAGGAGGGAGCCATAGCTCCTTGAGATTGGTGAGAGCCTACATTACTAACTTTATAGTAATAATATTGTCCATCATTCCATATTACCTGTCTTGTACCATCATATTTTATAAATACTCGATGACCTGATGTGGTTCCGTTTCCACTTTGAATTATTAAGTTTGAAGTGCCATAAAAGTCGGCGGCTACTTGTATTTCTCCAGATGATGGTGCATTACCTTTTGAATAATATTCAGAGAGTTGGTGGGGTTGTGAACCACCATACTCTGTAGCTACATCATTCAATGAAATTTGCCCGTCGTTTTGTAAACCCATTAATCGTCACCCTCCAATAGATTTACTCTTATCTCTAATTCTTTTATTGCTTCAAGTAGAACGCCAATCAAAGCATTATAATTTACTCCTAGATGCTCTTCACCTGAGTTTAGATCAGCTATTGTAGATACAGCCTCCGGAAGCACTTTTTGCACCTCTTGAGCTATAACACCCGCACTTTTCTTGTCATCTTTTTTCCATGTAAAAGTTACACCTCTTAGATGTCCAATTTTTGCTAGTGCATTTTCTATTGATGTTATATCTTTTTTAAGCCTTTCGTCAGAACTGGTTGTGTTTGAATAAGCTATAACGTCACCATCTGCGTGAAAGTCACCGTCAGACTCAAATCTAAATCTATTATTTCCAGCAATATGAATATTCATATAACTGTCGTTTGACCAACTAATTTGATCATTAGAGTCTCTACCGATACCACCTGTTGTGTATATATTCTGACCGTTAAGTGCAGACGCTATTTCACCACCTGTTTGGTCTGCGGTAGCTCCTGTTTCTATACCATTTAATTTTGTATGGTCAGCGTCAGTAAACACGTTACTATCACTAGCATTTGCTACAAGTGTTCTTATCTCACTAGCTGACTGGTCAGCAGTAGCATTAGATTCTATAGCATTTAGCTTATTGTGGTCAGCGTTAGTAAATACATTACTGTCAGACGCTGATTCTACAAGAGCTCTTATTTCGGCAGCGGTTTGGTCAGCAGTAGCTCCTGACTCGATACCATCTAATTTACTACCATCAGCAGATAAGTCCCTACCATCAACTGTTTGGCTACCAGAGAAAGTTATATTACCTGTCATCTCTCCACCAGACTTAGGTAGTTTAGTACCTAGAGAGGTAGCTGTAGTTGCAGCAAAGTTTGCATCATCACCTAAAGCTGCTGCCAGCTCGTTTAATGTATTTAATGCACTAGGGCTAGAGTCAACTAGATTTGATATTGCTGTATCTGTATATGCCGTTGTTGCAACTTTAGTGGAGCTATCGCCAGCCGATTGAGTCGTTGCTGTTACTCCGTTAGTTAATACACCAGAGCTAGAAGTCAAGCCACCGAATAGTGTGTTTCTTGCTGCAATATCAACTCCGTCAACTGTTCCTGATAGTGTGATATTTCCTGTTACGTCAACACCAGCACCGAAAACTGTAGTACCGGGAATACTAACAGAACCATTTGCATTTACAACTATTCTATTAGTAGTATTAGTTACATCATAAATTCTAAATTGACCACCATTTGTCAATAGTTGATAATCAGGATTACCGTCTCCCTCAGTAAAAAACAATGATGGTGCATTATTAGAAATTGTAATATTACCAGTTGATGTGATAGCTCCTGTTACGTCAATACCACCTGTAAAATCAGGTGCATCTAGCGGAGCTAATTTAATCCAAGCACCAGCATGTGAATAGTAAGCAGCTCCTGTACCGTGTACATGTGCAAACATACCATGATAAGTACTTGCACTAGGTAAATCACCTTCAGCGTTATATACGTTTGCAAATAGAACTTTACCTGTAGTAGTTATATCTTGACTACCAAAATCAGGAGATATCTTAGTTCCAGCTATTGCAGCATTAGAAACTACGTTTGCATTTGTAACTGTCACGTCTGTAGGTAAAGCTCCAGCTGCAATCTTAGATGTTGCTATGGAGTCTGCACCTAGCTGTCCAGCTATAGAAGCAGAAGATACGTTAGACATATCTTCTCTTGCTAGTGGCCTACCAGATTGTGTAGTACCATCATGTACGACGGCTGTGTCTTTGGTGGTGTCTATAGTTACTTCACCTTCGGCTCCGGTAAAGCTGCTATGTTGCGAGGTTGTTCCTCGTCTTAGTTTTAATAATTTTGCCATTAAAGTGTTCCGAAGTCAAGTTGTAAGTTAGTACCATCTATAGTACCGATGTTAGACATGTTGTTATTTTGCCCGTCTAGAGTTCCGCCTAGTTGTGGTGAAGAATCGTCTGCAACACTTGCAATTCCTGAGTTAGATGTAATGCCTAACCATGCAGATCCATTGTAGTTTTTAAGTACATCATTAGTTGAGTCATACCATAAATCACCATTACTAGCAGAGAGGGGTGCGTTAGCTGAAATAGTGTAAATATTTACAAAAGTATTTACGTTATTAATACTTCCAGCAAGTGTATTTACATTACTTATATGGGGTGCAACTGTATTTACACTAGCTATAGAAGGGCCAACTGCATTAACATTAGTAATTGAACCACCTACTAAATTAACATTAGTTATATTTGCACCAACTGTGTTAACAGAGTTGTTACCTGATCCTGTGTTAACCGCGTTAGTTATAAGACCTAAATCTTCTTGGAAGGTAATTTGACCGGCAACTATATTTATGTTTGTTAAGTCAGACTGGTTAGGTGTAATAGGACTAAATCCGTCTCCTGAGCTACCATCATAGACCATCATAACTTTGTTAGATGAACTATCAAACCATAAGTCACCGTTAATTAAAGATGCACTATCAGGTCTAGCTGTTGGTGCAGAAGGACTAATTTGGTATCTATCTGCGAAGTTATCTATACTTGTTACATTAGCTCCGGCAGCTGAGATGTTAACTACGTTTGATGCAACCGTTGTAACTTCTGTAGCCTTCGGTACAAGCCTATGAAATGTATATGTATGTAGTGTATTTGTAGACTCTACCAAGAATCCAAAACCCGTAGGTATGGTAGAAGGGACACCAGTAATTGTAACTGTGTTTCCTGAGCCTGCACCGTTTGCTATTGTAATGGTTGTACCGCTAGGTGTTAGTGTAGCTGTTGTAGCACCAATACTTAAGATAGCTGCCTGCCCTGCTGACCCCTGTGGGTTTGTAGCTGGAAAACTTGTTTGGTTTGCTATAGCTATAAAACCACCAACATCATCAATAAGGTCAACAATACGAGCGTTGATAGCAGCTGTAGTAGCTACCTTATTGTCTGTGTTAGACCATGCATCACCACTAGCTATAGTTTCTGAAGAGTCTTGTCTAAGGAATAAAGCTTCAGCTTCTGTTTCTGTGTAGTACCTGTTATCTAGTTGACCGTTGTTTAACTCAGTTTCTGTGTAGTATCTATTATCTAACTGTCCACCATCTAGTTCTGTTTCTGTGTAATACCTACTATCAACAGCACCGTTACTTAGTTCAGTTTCTGTAAAGTATAAATTATTTAACTGACCACCATTTAGTTCAGCTTCAGTAAAATATCTGTTATCTAAAGTTCCAGTAGTTATTTCAGCATCAGTTAATTTATTTGACTGTAATAAAGTTTTTATCTCTGCTGCTGTCTGATCAGCTGTAGCGTTATCTTCAATATTATTTAATTTAGCATGGTCTGCGTCATTAAACACATTACTGTCATTTGCTGCCTCTACAGCTGCTCTGATCTCTGCGTCAGTTTGATCGGCTGTTGCCCCTGCTTCTATTCCGGCAAGCTTTGTGCTTTCAGCATCGCTAAATACATTGCTGTCAGTAGCACTAGCTATAAGTGCTTTTATTTCTGATGCTGTTTGATCTCCAGTAGCCCCAGCCTCAATACCGTCTAGCTTGCTACCATCGGCTGCAACATCTCTACCATCTACTGTACCACCAACAGTTATATTGCCGGTTGTAGATATAACCTGAGTTCCAAAGTTTGGGCTTATTTTAGTACCGGCTATAGCAGCTGACGCGTTAATATCAGCGTTGACTATTGTACCATCTACAATGTTTGCACTAGCTACAGTAATATCAGTCGGCAATGAGCCGCTGCCTAACTTAGCCATAGTAACACTATCGTCTAGTATCTTAGCTGTAACGATAGCGTCGTCTCTTATATTACCGGTTTGCTCTAGCTGATCTTGTTCTTCTTGTGCGTGGAATAGTAGTTGCTGTTGGTTAGCGTTTAGATCTTCTGCTTTAACTGATGACCCTGCTGTGTATACAGCTTTAGCACCATCTACGTTTGTATCACGAAAGATACGTATAAGTGCTGGGCTAGCTGGTATGTTACCTGATGTAAAAACTACATTACCACCGCCCGTGGTTGTATAACTGGTGAGGTTATAATGGTTGCCTGATGTTTTAAGTACACCGTCTACAGTTACTTTTATATCAGACTGTTGTATAGAAGGGAAGGAAAACGGTTTGGTAGCGTTTCCATCCCCAGTAAATTCTACCTGAGTTGTTGCCATTTATTTGTATATGTTGAGGATGTTTGCTGTTTCAGTTTTCTTCTGAACTTTTCTACGTTTTTGATCTAGCTCTTTTTCCATAAGCTCCATGGCTCTTGGATCAGCACTTAACTTAGCCCAAGCCCTTTTACGAGCTGCTTGAAATAACTTATCAATAATAATATTATGATAGTAGTCTCTTGCATCATACTGGTCACGTAGTCCAGCTTTAATATCAGCATACATTTTATTCATGGATGCTATAATTCTTGGATCTTGTGATAGCTTGTCTAGCTCTCGTTCTAAGTTTTGTTCACCTATAGCACGTTGAAATGCAGATCTAACTCTTGGTGCATCTGTTAAATTAGTGCTGTCTGGTGCATAGTATGTGGACAAACGTAAATCGTACCCACTGTCAAATAAGAAATTACGGCCGGGGCTTTGATCTAAATTAAGAGATATAGGACTTACTGCATTGTAAGCTCTAGTTAAAAAGTCCCAATCTTTGATAGGTCTACCGTTTAGCATATCATACTTAAGAGGTAGAGGTTCTTTAGTAACTAGCTCTGTAACTAAGTTACGGTTACGTATAGACTGATCTATACCTGATCCTATCTCACGCATATGCGGTACAAATAACTTACCTAGTTCATTACGTAGACCGGCTAACGGTACAGTATTATTAGCTAATGATGCTACAATACGTGATGCCTGCCCGGGTCTGCCACCAAATAAGTCAACAAATGACTGTATACCGGCTAGATAAGATTTACTTGTAATAGCTTGTGCTACAACTAATGATATTTTTTGTAGCTCAGATTCTGTCCACTCTTCGCCCATCAGCTCGCTAGCGTCACCTACGTCAGCTATTGTAGACATAATAAGGTTAAATGGTTCAAAGTTGTCGTAACCTACACGTACAGCTCCAAGCTTTATAGTTCTAGGTTCCCACTTGCCATCTATCCACATCTGTCTTTTTTGTCTATCTACTGGGCCGTTACCGTTAAGATCACCACGCATCCAAGCTTGTGTAGCCATAAACACAACAGCAGAACCTATTGCTAGTCGTCCTGTTTGTAGTGCTTTTGCGTTGGCTAACTCTTGTGCTGTAAAGATACCATACTTTGCTACATTTTCTAAGTTATCTGCACTAGCAAATGCTATATCATTAAACTCTTTTACTAAGAAGTTAAATCCGGGTGTATACTTACCAGTCAGTGCAAGACCATTTACACCAGTTCTAGCAAATAAAAAGAAAGGTTTAGCTAGTGGTGTAGCAGTAAATACGTCGTTTAGTCCTTTTGCAAAGCCTGTTAGTGGCTGTGTTAGTGTAACCTCCTGACGTGCAAACATTGTAGCTTCATCCTTGATGCCTCCATTTTGGTCAAAGATTTCTGCGTAGAAGTCATCTTCATACGCTTTCATCAAGTCCTTAGTTATCTTAGGAGTCTGTATGCCATTACCTTGTTGATCTAGTACGTTACGCATAGCCTTCTCACGCATCTTTGCACGACCTAAGATATATGCAAACGCATCATCAGTAGCCGCCATAATCTTAGTAGAGTATGTTAGAAAGTTACTGTCGTTCAAAGATCTTGCCATATTAGCTACACGAAACGCTGCTACGTCACCGGCACTAGCTTTACCACTATCTTCATAGTATCTACGCATAAGCTCCCAGTTTGTATCACCACGACTAAACTCAGAGTACCTAGTCTTAATACTAGATAAGTCACCTTTCCAGTAAGAATTTAGTTTAGTTCTAAATAACTTAAATGATTCTGGTATAGCTTCTACCATAGCATTGACTGATGCAAGACTTGCTCTTAGTGTAGCTGCATCGCCATCAAACGGGTAACGTACAGCAGCACCTAAAGCTGTAGATAAAGGACGCAAGAATGTTGCAGCAGAGGTACCCATAATAGCTCTCATAGGAGTCTTAGGGCCGCTTAGTACACTATTGGTCATAACGCCTTCTAATTCTCTTATAAGGGCTCCTGTACGGTCTATATCGCCTTTGTTTAATTTACCACCTTGTATTACGGATCTAGCCCACTTGTCAAAGTCGTCAAGAGTATTTACGTTATCCATCATAGAAAACGCTTCAAACATAGCATTTAGTAAGTCATCATCTTGATTGTCTTTTGTGATGTTTAGGATAGTCATAATTGACTCTTTAGCGTCTGCTACGTCTGCTTTGACTGCATCTTCAACAGCTTGCTTTGCCTTCTTACCAGCACCTAGACCTCTAAAAGCATCTGACAGTACGAACCTAGCTTTTTTAGTTTCGTATATAGCTGTAAGCATAGTATCTGCTATTTGTTTAGCTGGCCCATCTATATCGTTTAGGTCAACTATATCAGCTATTTCTCTACCAGCTATACCTGTATCTTGTAGTTGTTTCAATAAAGAACCTACAACGAGGTCTGTAGCTACAACTTTTTCTGGTGGTATAATCTCGACGCCACCTATTATATCTTTTTCAGCTTCTAACACTTCAGCTAGATACTCACTGGCAGACATTTCTGCTGGGTTTCTACCCTGTGTTATACGTTGGTGGGCTTCTATAGCGTCTCTGTACTGATTTACAAGAGCCTTTCTATCACCTTTAGCTTTAGCTAGTTCTCTTGCAAACCTATCTTTACTCATTAATCCACGCATTACACGCTCGATTGTTTCGTCAGTAGATCCACTTTCTTGTGCAATACGTTCACGTTCTACTGGTGTAGTTACAGAACCTGTAGATCCTTCTTCAGATCCCCATTCTGTACGTGTGCGTTTTAACTGTTCTCTAGCTACCTTCGGGTCTACCTCTGATGTGTGTGCCCCTTGGTGTGGTTGAGCTATAGGTGCGTTTTTATCAGCTCTAAACTGAGCATCGCCACGACGTAGCTGTGCTACACCATTTTGAATAGTTTGATCTTTTATACTTTTATTACGATTTACTATTTGATCTATAGCTGGTTGTGCACCCTTCTTAAGTGCGTAAACTACACCGTCAAAAAATAGACCTATACCCATTCCTTCAACGATGTTTTTTACTTTCATCATTACGGGAGAGTCAGTGTCCTTGGTAGATAATGGTGTATCTGCCCAACCATATCTGTCACGTAATGCACCTAACGCGTTCTGGCCGTCTGACTCTTTAGATATAAGGTCAGACACAGCTCCAACAGCTGCACCTCTAGCAAGTGTGCTGCTTGTAATAGCAGTTAAACCAGCCGGTATTGCAACTAAACCAGTAGCCGCAGCTCCTTTAGCAGCAAGTATAGTTCCAGCAGCTAATGAACCAAAGTGTACTAAACCACGTAGTTGTTTACCCCACCATGTTTTAGTTTCGATAGGGTTATCGTACGAGTCAAAAGGTGTCCACTCTGGTTTATATGTACCAGTCTCGTCTATCTCTCTTTGCATCTCTCCTGATAACGCATCAGCTGTACGCTCAGGAAATGTTGCTATAGAGGATGCAGTATCTTGTAGACCACCTGATAGAATGGACTGACCCTCTTTTATAAATGCTTTAGCTCCCCATGTTTCTGAGTTTCTGGGATCTTCTTGCTCTGCTAAAGCTTGTTTTTCTTTTTCTGTGGACTGACGTTTAAGTTCTTTACGCTCTTCATTACGCTGACGTTCTTCTTCTAAGAACTCTTGCATTTTTTGAGCAGCATGGTCTACGACTTCGCCATCCACATTTAACCCATACTGGGGTGCGGAATCAGTCATCTAATCCTCTTAGTTGTCGTTTTGTTTTAGATCGTCTAATTTCTTCTTTCTTTCTACGTTCTTCTCTTCTTTCTTGTCTATCTAGTTTACGTTGCTCTAGATCACTAATTATAAGTTTAGCAACATCGGCTTGTAAGTTTTGGAACTGATCAAAATAACTTTGTTTTAGATTAGGAAACACTCTATTAATAACTTCTAACTCTTCTGGCTGTAGATTTATCATTCGACGAAAATCTTTTGTATCTTTAGTTATAGCACCACGTATAGAGTTAGTACGATTTGCTTTCATTTGCATACGTTTGATAACAAGAAAACTTTGTAAATCTTCAGTAAATCTAGCATTTGAAGGTGCAACTGCATTATCACCAGTTAACATGTCTTTTATAGCCTCGCTTGACAATCCATACAAACCAAAATTTGTAGAACCTTTATTAGCTAATCTAACTACTTGTTCTACAGTTAAACCTGTTAAACCTTTTCTTTCGCTTTTTCTACCAGCTCTTACAAACTCGTAACTATTTTCACCTAACCCGCCAGAGTTTTTTGCCCATATCTTTAACGCTTCTGTAAAGTCACTTGTTTCTTGATCGTTAAAATTACGTAAAGCTTTTGTATCGTTAGGCTTGTTAGCCATATCGTTTTTCTGAGTTATAGTTTTTAGTATAGGAGCGTATGGATTTACCTTTCTAGTTTTAGGATCGTATAGCTGCAATGTTTCTGCTCGATCGTAGATAGCTTCTGTTCCTGATAATACTTCAACTTCGCCATCATCGTTTACTCTTCTTACTTTTAAAGCTTCGTAATACTGTATAATCTCTCTATTACGCTTACCTCCAGTATTAACAAAATCAAATAAATTGTTAACAGGCTCACCATCAAAAGGTGTTTTACTTTTAAAATAGTCCGGATCTTTATTAATTTGTTCTCTAACTTTTAATATAGTAGCCGCACCGGACTCTGCTAAAGGTGTTGGGCCTCTTTCGATTGCTTTTTGTACAATAGCAAGATTATCAGCTGAGAATAAATCTCCTAATATTTCATCACGTCTATCATTTAAAGTATAGTTACCTTGAGATATAGCAAGTTCTGTAACTTCGATACCTTTACCTTGTTCTCCGTAAAGTTTATCTTTGTAAGAAGTCATTAATCTTTCGACAATTCTTACATCATCATTGCTGAGATCATTAGTAGCGGCATCTAATGCTGTGACTCTTCTTTCAATAAACTCTCGCACGGTTGTATAGTGCTCCTTGTACTTTTCAGTATGTGTAACTAATGGATCTCTACTACCGCCTGTGTATGCTTCTTTAAAAAAAGTTTTTATTTCTTCTGGTATAGGAGTTTCTCCTTCGACATAAAATGGAGCGTTTATAAACTCAGTTATCAATGCACCACCCTGAGATTCGCTTAGACCTACGATACCTTTCTGTTTGTTTTCTAGTATTAGAGGTATAACTTGATCTTTAACAAACTGTTTAGATTCGGCAAGTCGTGCTTGCTTTTCTGTATCTATAGCTTTGCTTTCAACATCACCTATAATCTTAGTTAAAACTCGTATGTCACTGTTGGCTCGTATTACAAAATCAGATGTTTGATTTTTCTGTTTGTCTACGTAATCTTGAAGACTGTCGTAGGTTTTACCTTGCTCATTAGCAGCAACGTATGGTACACCTGAGATTAAGTTTCTAGCAGCTTCTGGTTCTATTGCACCAGTTTTGACTAACTGGCCTACTTCTGTAAAAAACAAAGACCTTGCTTGAGCTCCGGATATATTTTCTTCTATAGCTATTTGATCTATAATACCACCTTCTTTAAAAACTGTGTCATTTATAGCTTTACCATCAACTGATTTAAACGCAGTTTCTACAGCTCTGGCTATTCTTGTAGTACGTACAAAGCTTTGATCTTCTAATATGTTTTTCTTAAGATCAAACTGAAAAGAACTTGATGATTTATCTAAGCGTTTTAATACAAGAGGTAATACTTCTCTAATTAACTTTCTTTTAAATCGGCGGCTGTTAGGATCTCTGCCCTCTTTTATTTCGTTGTAAGCAGCAGTTCTTAAAAAAGATTGTATAACTTCTTCTCTATGTGTGTTGAACTCGTCATTGCTTCTAGAGTTATATGCACCCTTAGATCTCATAAGATCGTCTACATTATTTATTATACTTTCTTTTTTATAAAAACTTATAGACTCATTCATCTTATAGTCAGCTTCTTCGTCTGGTATAAAACCATCAATTAATTCAAGCTTTTCTGTTTCGGTTAAGGTTTCATCTTTTTTTATTTCTCCTTTAGCTATAGCTTCTCCGGTGTTTTGTTCGTTTTCAAAGATAACTTCAGCTTCTTCTGCTCTGTTTTCTATGTCTTCTTGAAACTCTTTACGAGCAGCTCTGCCTACTCCGTCTGCTTCTAACGCAGCTTCTTGTTCATTTATTTTTTTTGCTATGCTACCGACACTACCAGCTATGCTTGCTATTAAAGATAATCGTTTACTAAATTTACTAGCTGCTAGTCTTTCTAGCTCCACCATCTGATCGAAGTGTCGCCTTGTTTCTTTTATATCCTCGTTAATCTGTTGGTTAGTAGCGTCAGTTAAGTTAGAGTCAATTTCTAAATAGTTGGTTCTACTTATATCAGGTACTTGATCTCGAGGTGTACCTACAATATTTTGAAATGATGAAGTCATACTACCTCCATAGCAACGTCAACCTTACTGTAATCAACGGTTAGGTAGTTATCTGTTATACCTACAGCCATTGGGTTCTTCTTAACAACATCCTGAGCCATAACACCACGATAGCGAGTATCATTACCTTTGTAGTTAAACTCGTATATTTTATAACCTTTTGGTGACATGCCAACTTCTTGTACGTTTTCTTTTAGTTTTATATCAGAAAAAGCCTGAGCGACACTTGCAAATGTGCTAACAACTTGTAATGCACCAGTAAATCTATCTGTAGGCGGCATCATAACAGGAGCACCGTATGCTGCTGGTACACCTAATTTCTCTCTAGCACGTGCATTAGCAGCTTGGAACTTACGTGTTGCACCTGTTTGTGCATATGCTAAGTTTCTTCCAAACATATTACGCACTACGCCTTGTATTTCTGTTTGTTGTCTTAATAAGTTTTGTAGTCCTTTCTGTCCAAACTTTCTGGATCTACCACCCTCGTCTACTTGTTTCTTAGAAAAGTAATTAGCAACGAGTTCTTGGTTTCTAAGTCGGCCCTTACCCTGAGCATATATGGCTCTTACGTAAGCGTCGCTAAGGTCACGTCCGTAACCTATAATATTTCTGTTTTGAGCACGAGCTAAGCTAGTTTCTTTGTTAAAGAATTGTAATCTTTTTTGCTCAAAGACTGCGTTTTTCTCTCGTTGTCTTTGTCTAGCAGCTGCCCTAGCCCCTGCATTAGCATCTACGCACACGGCAAAATTCAATAAATGTTACATTGTTTGGCCCCCATTCAAACTTACGTAAGAATTTAAAGCCAAGGAACTTTAGTAGTTTTAAATGTACTTTATTCCTATAGTCAACTTTGTTCCAGAGGAGAGGTTCAGTTCGGCTATCGACATACCGCTTTGCTTCTCTTGCAAACAAAATAGGTTTTTCATGGATTACGGGGGTGCAAAGCATCCATATATCTCCTGTTGTACCTACGCCTGCCATTCCGGCAATCTTGCCGCTAGGCGATGTAAAATAGACTCCAGAGGGTGTTTGAGACATTATGGGTAGATAGACCTTTGGATCTAATCCATAGCCCTCATGGATCTCTCTGAAGTCGTCTGAGCGTAGGTTAGAAGCTACCTCGGTGGCAGCTTCAACTGTTAAAGGGTGAATGTATTTACTCATATAGTTTTTTATATATCGGCTCTAGTTTCTCTATAGTATCTGCCATCCAAGGTTCCCATGGCATATGTTTCATGCCTCTTTTAGTATATTCTTCATACCATCTATTGGTTTTCATTCTCCAATAGAGGTATCCTATTTCTTCTTTTGTTAGTTCTATGTTAGACACGTTGATAAAATTTGGGTGAGTAATCCCCTTCCCAAGACAGTGATCTTAATGTAGCTGGGGCAGGGTGTGAAGATTTAAGTGTTATTTCAACATTTGTATTTTTTTCGTATACTGGTACAGTCTTAACAAACTCTTCTAGGTATGGTGCATCAGACGCATCATACTCGTCTAGTTCAGTAGATTCATATACTTCAGTATAGTCTGATTTTCCTACACGTTCAAGCGTAGTCTCATATAGACCTATCTTACCAAAGTGAAGTTTAATTCTATGTATCACTAAGGACGAGTTAACGTCGGATGTAGACTGTCCTCCAGTTACTTTTGTAGGGTATAAAGTAGGAAACTTAACCTCGTATGGGTAAATGTATCCTATTGTAAGTGTGACACCAGACCAATTTCCGGGTAGTGTAAAGCTTGTTCCAGACACTGTGGCCTTGGCGTATCTACCAACTCGTGACGAGTTAGAGTTAGTGTCAATCACTACTAGCTGATGATTAGGAGTTGTAACTGTATTTAACCAACCCACACCACTAAAGGTTGTGAGGTTTGTAGTTGCGTTAAAGCTACCACCGCTAACAGTAGTATGATTATCCACGTGAAGTAAGAAGTCGACATTATCTTGTACTATGCTAGGATCGTTGTCAGCTTGTATTAGTTTAATACTTTGTAAATAGTAATCACTATCTAAAAAGAAGTATTCATCATCTATAATAAAATGATATACTAATGGATTGTTTAGCTTCCATGTAAACCATGCAGCTTGAGATCGTTTATCTGCTGTTTGAAAATATTTGTACCCAAAAACTACATCAGTATTAGTTTTACTAATTAGTATTATTGAGTTTTCTCTGGAGTTTGTAATTAAGTCCAGATCTTTAGGTAATAATGTTGGCACAACTTTACTAACTTCTATGATATTAGGCTCGCCTTCTCGTGCGACGTTAGCCATTTCATTAAATCTAGTAAATTTATTAGAAGTGTCAAGATAACCCACTGTTGTACCTAACGAAATAGGAGGTATAGCAGTATCATAACTAAAGGTAGATATACTTCGCAGCTTAGCTGTATCAGGGTTAAAGACTGTATCATCGGATGAAAGTAAAAATTGTTGGTTGGAGCTGAATACCAGTAAACCTGTGTTTATTTCTATACCGTCAAATAATTCTGACGGAAACATAGAGGCTGCTGATATGTCAACAGGGTCAGACGTAGAAACTGTAAGAGCTGTTTCTATAAAAAAGTCAGGCGTACCAAGAGTTCCCGGTCGTGACGTTATTACATTTTCACCTGATAAAAACGCTAGTCTGTTTCGGAAAAATAATACTTTATTTATACGTTTATTTACAAACGTAGGTAAAGGATTAGTTATCTCGTCTCCTACACGCCTGTCTCTATATGTAAACTGTTTAACAGTAAATGTAGTTGCAGCTGTACGCTGTATAACTAATGGCATGTTAGTTAGAGTTTTAGGTATGCCGGGTTTAGCACATTCAGACCAAGATCCTACACCGTCTTTATCGTTCTGACCATCAAAACGTAAATAGTAATCGTCTTCTTGGGACATACGAGAGTTAGCTATCTTTACGATATATCCGTTTTTACATTGGTTTGGTAAATCCTGTACATCGTTAACTGAGCCTTGCATAACTCTCATTAAGTCTTGTTCTACAACATCTACATTGAATGGGTTTTGTGAAGATAGATATAGACCATTACCTATAATTTTAGCATTGATACCAGTTGGTAACTCGGAAACAATACCACCAAGTATCTGGTCTGCTGATACAGCTGTCTGTGCATCAAAAGGTGTGGGTTCTGGCCTAATTAAACCATTACCATTAGAACCATTAAATACTGTAGCGTTAAGGTCAGTTGACTCATGCTCCTCTACTACAATAGTATAAGTAGCATCGCTGTCAAATTGTTGTATACCACCAGAAACAGTGCCTGTAGCACCACCTCTAGCTTGTGTTAATGTAACTTGAACAGTGTCACCAGTCTGATAACCTTCGCCACCATGTAATAATGTAATGTCTCGTTGATAGCTACATCTATAGTTTTGACCATTCTGTGTAGCATTACCATCATAATTAGGGCTAACACCTTGCTGCCCTAGAATACTAAGTCTAAAAATTAAATTCTTTTTAGATCCAGAGTCTACACTAAATACCTGTGTACCTATTCCCGGACAATGTCCTGTGCCATCTTCTTCATTAAGATTATCACTTTGTATTTTGATTCGTGTTGCTCTGTGTTGAGTTGTAACTGTAGCACTGTCAAAAATATTTAATCCATACTGCCTACCGTTTTCTGTACGTAGTAATTCTACAAATGCAAAGTGAGGGTCTGGAGTATCATCTGTAGTTCCTGTTGTCCCAACGAGAGTGTTAGCATTAGTACTATCACGATTATTAACAAAGGTGGTATCGTTAATTGTGAGGAATTGTAAGTTTTCTGGGGCACTTGTTGTTAAGTAATTTGTTATTGCTGTTTGCCCACCAGTTCCGTAGGCTGTAGTCATCTGTTGACCGTCGCTGCAACGCCATACGCGTACCTGACCATCAGCTGCAATTTGGCCTATATAAGATCCTTCGGTTTTATCTCTAAAATAATGAAACCAAGAACCTCCAGATTGTACGTTAGATAATTTATCTGCTCCTATGCGTTTAGCACCCGGCCTTTTAAATAAACCTTTAGTAACGTCTGGTATAGCATTTACTATTTCTGTTACTTGTCCGGGAAATTTTAAGTTATCAGGTTGCTCTGACATGCCCAGCGAGAACTGAGGAATAGTTTGTGTAATGCCTGCCATTATCTTCTAAGATTTCTAAAGGGTTGATATGTTTGGTATGAAGTGCCTTCTGGGAATCCCATCATGCTGTGGTCTGCTTGATTGCACTCATACTCTTGTAAAGCAGCTCGTGCTAATCCAGCTTGGTTTGATAACAACCTTACTAAGTTAGGGTTTGCTACTAACTGTGTAGCTGCTGCTGAGGCTGCTCTGTAGACAATAAACCGTCTAAATACTATAGGTAAGTCTTCAAAAGCATATAGCCTTACAATATCAAGATCTATGTCTCCATCAAATTCATCAGAGTGTGTGGACTTATCATATAAAAATCCGTTTCGTCTTACTAAATCGTGATGTCTACGGGCTTGGTTGTCATGTAGATCCATAGATAATATATCATTACCTATTGCTATCTTCTTATTATTATCAGGAGAAAACTTTACATGTAGTTCTGTATTGTAATGCCACCCCTCTGCCTGCGTGTCTACGTTGGCATCGCGGAGTAGATTATATATAAAAGCTACTTCTGGGTTGTCAAAGTTAAGTGTTGTTATTGGTGCTTGACCTATAGCCCCCAGTATATTATTTACTGCGGACAGTTCTGTGTCGATGTCAATAGTTGTGGAAGCCATAAGAAAAAAAGGGAGCCGAAGCTCCCGTATAAAATGTAAATTAAGCGTTAGCTGGGTATGTAGTACCAAACGCAGCAGGCTTAGTTGTTGTTCCAGCGAACAATTCAACAGAAGCAGCTGGGTTTAAGAAGTCTGCACCCATAGCTAGACGGCCAAGAATCACGTCACCTTGGTATACAACAGACACGTCTCCACTTGTTACTTGAACTTGTGGGCCGATTCCTTCGACAACAGCAGCAGCTTCTCTTTGGAAGATAAGGCCACATGAGTTAGCGAAGTTAGAAGCTTGTCCGTAGTTGTTGTTAATACCAGCAACAGAAGCTCTACCATCTTCTAAACCTACGTCAACAAAGTCACCAGTGTTGCCGGGGTTTACAGTTGCAAGGTCAGTACCAGCTTGTGCACCAGATGCTGGAGCATACTTTGTACCATACTTGCTGAAGAATGGGATATTCATTGACTTGAAGATCTGGATTCCAGCAATCTCAATGATGCCTTGTCCTGACTGCAATGCGTCTCCTCTTTCGTTACGGTTGATTAAGCCGTTTGTCTCTACGTTCTGTATAAGGGCGTAGTACTGTCTTGGGTTAAGTACAGCTACACGTCCGTCTTGAGACACGCCTTTCTCGTCAAGAGCTGCGGCAGCGTCGTAGAACGCGTTGATTAGATGTCCAGCGTTGTATGCGTCGTCTGCATCAGATCCGGCACCAACTTGGATTTGTGTTCCACCGGGCTCTACAAAGTTAGTCATAGAAACAGGAGAAGCCTGTCTAGCACCCTTTGTTACGGCACGGAAGATTAATCTGTCATACTTTTCTGCAAGAGCATAACCGATCTTGTTTGAGATCTCTCCTCTCAAGTCATAGTGTGCAAGTGTTTCATCTAGCTCATAAACAAATGCTGAACTGATTAAGAGATCGTCGATTGTCACTGTTTTTTCAGCGACTGGAGGAGCCTTTTGGTCGTTACCTAAAATGCTCTGGCCGGGTACGTGGTACTCAGCTGTGGTGCGACCAGTATAGATGAACTGCATACTCTTACCTGATGTAAGTGTACGCTTCTGTACTAGGTCACGTGCGATGGTGTTTCTCTGGAAACCTTTGAACATCTCTCCACTAAATATTTTTAAGTAGAGGGCTCGTTGGTCAGAACCACCGTTTAAAGAACCCTGTCTTGTTAACTGGGCTGGATTTACGTTTGACTGATGGTCAAAACTTCCGGGGTATGCCATTTCTATTTAAGAATGTATTGGTTTACTTTCTTCAGTACTGAAATTTTTTGGCCTTTTTTGTGGTCTATCCCACCGTCTAGACGGCTCAAGGTATCCCGCGTACGGGGCTCTCGCCAATAGAGTAGGGAGGAGTTGCACCTCCCATGTCAACTATTTTTTGACTACTCTTGTGTATTCAATGCCACGATATACGTAAGTTACAGTCATTGTAAACTCCATATATCCAAGCCCCGTTCCATGCTTGGATCTCATGCGTCCCGAAGGATGAACGGACGTGGACTTACTTGTTTGGTAGAATTAACTTAGATGACGGCGGAACCGGCATAATATTAAAACTATTGGTTATTCTTAGCTGATCGTGTGGCTCAGACTTTGGAACATAATGATTTAAAGTTGATGGAAACAATAGCACATCACCTTCTTTAACATCTGGTATCTGACATTGAGGCATTAGCGGAGGGTTATTTATAGGTAAGCCCATATTGTATGAAGAATAAAAAAATGATTGATTTTCATTCATAAAAACAAGGGACTTATCTTTCTCCGGATCAAATTGTATATAGTAATTACCAGAAATAAAAGATGGTAGATGCCCATGTACTTCTTGGTACATGTCGTGCGTGTGTACATTAAACCAGCTGTCATTGATCTTATAATAACTACCCTGTGATACGCCTATGTATTCAATAAACTTCATAACCTCGGCCATGATGTCATCGTATAGATCCTTTAAAGGAACAGTTACTTCGTTCATATGGCACTGCCACGTATGGCACATCTTAGCCCAACCAGCTTTTGAGTTTGGTTTAGTTTTAAAAGTTTGTTCTAAATTTGTAACAAGTCTTTTCTTGTATACTTCGTGATTTGATAAAGAGAACTTCCAAACAGGTGAAGGGAAAAGGTGGATTGCGTTCATTATGCTAAATCTAGTGGAAAGTTATGTGCGTTACGCTCATGCATTACTTCCATACCAAGGTTCTGTCTATTTAGGACATCAGCCCATGTAGGTATAATCTTGCCATTAACGTCAACGACTGACTGATTAAAGTTGAAACCGTTTAAGTTAAAAGCCATTGTTGATATGCCCATTGAGGTGATCCAAATAGCAACGACAGGAAACACAGCAAGGAAGAAATGAAGAGCACGGCTGTTGTTGAAGGATGCATACTGGAAAATTAATCTGCCAAAATAGCCATGAGCAGCGACAATATTATAGGTTTCACCGTCTTGACCGAACTTATAACCGTAGTTCTGAGAAGTAAGATCACTTGTCTCTGCAACGAGAGAGCTAGTAACCAAACTTCCATGCATAGCAGAGAAAAGAGCTGCACCGAATACCCCAGCAACACCGACCATATGGAAAGGGTGCATAAGTATATTGTGCTCTGCTTGGAATACGAACATGAAATTGAAAGTACCACTAATACCAAGAGGCATACCATCACTGAAACTCCCTTGACCGAATGGGTACACAAGGAACACAGCGAACGCTGCTGATACAGGTGCAGAGTAAGCTACTGCAATCCAAGGACGCATGCCTAATCTGTAGCTGAGCTCCCACTGGCGACCCATGTATGCTGAGATACCAATGAGGAAATGGAAGACAATAAGCTGATAAGGGCCACCATTGTATAGCCACTCGTCTAATGTGCCTGCTTCCCATATAGGATAGAAGTGTAGACCTATAGCATTAGAGCTAGGTACTACTGCTCCTGAGATTATGTTATTACCAAATAGCAAAGAGCCTGCAACTGGCTCACGTATTCCGTCAATATCGACGGGAGGTGCAGCGATAAATGCTACGATAAAGCATGTTGCTGCTGTTAAGAGTGCGGGTATCATAAGAGTACCGAACCACCCCACATAGAGGCGGTTGTCGGTAGATGTGACCCACTCACAGAACCTTTGCCAGTTGTTATCTTGTCTAGTTAAAGTTTGTGTTTGAGTTGTTATCATTTTTTAGTTTTAGATTTTCGTCTTTTGTGATTGTAAGATATCCTACGACTACTGGTTTTTGATCTGTTGAACTTGGCTTTTTCACCTTTCGACATCTCTTTAGTAGTCTTAGGAGTCTTGGAAGAAACGCGTTTCGACGGACGGCA